>Ga0335078_10000876_pt1 | contig 45818 bp, 35 predicted proteins | sample Lox_Sample_32_FD_206711 | JGI IMG/M metagenome (GOLD analysis project Ga0335078, IMG submission 206711) | Soil microbial communities from Loxahatchee National Wildlife Refuge, Florida, United States - Lox_Sample_3.2 | ecosystem: Environmental > Terrestrial > Soil > Wetlands | place: USA...
GCACATTCCAGCGACATCAATGCGCCCGGGCGGAACGCCGCAATCCATTACCTGCCGCCGATTCGCCTGCGCGAGATCGATGTTGGTTCTGCCGGTCTCGCCAAATTGCGCCGCCACTTCCGGACCCACTTCGTAACAGCATTTCCCGATGCCGGGACCGATGGCGACATGCAGATCCGCCGGCTCGGTGCCGAATTCGCGGCGCATCGATTCGATGGCGCGCGCCACCACGTGCGCCACCGTGCCGCGCCACCCGGCGTGTGCCGCCGCGGCGGCGCGATTCCGCCCGTCGGCCAGCAGAATCGGGATGCAGTCCGCGGTCTTGACCGCAATCACCGCTCCCGGCGTGCTTTCGAGGAGCCCGTCGGCGCGGCCCAATTGGCCCGCGCGGCCGCATGCCGAAATGCATTCCGCCGAGTGGATTTGCTTGAGCGTTGCCAGGTTGGAAAACATCGCTGGAATATCGCTGTGGCGCGTGCCGAACCCATGCACCAGCCACGGCAATGCGTCCAGCTCGGTGCTCCGGTAGATCTGGCGCGAATCGCGATAGAACACGACTAGGCGGGATTCTGAATCTGCGCGATGCGGATCTGCTTCTTGAAATCCTCGAGCATGGATTCATCCAGCCGAACCTCGGTGGGCCGCCTCACCAGCGTGGTCATCTGGTCGATCTTGTCCTGCAATTTCAGCAGCGCGTAGAAGAGATTTTCCGGACGCGGCGGGCATCCCGTGCAGTACACGTCGACGGGAACGATCTTGTCCACGCCCTGCAAAACGGCGTACGTATTGAACGGTCCGCCGACGCTCGAGCATGCGCCCATGGAGATGCACCATTTCGGATCGGGCATCTGGTCCCAGATGCGCTTCAGAACGGGACCCATCTTCAGCGTCACGGTGCCGGCCACGATCATGAGATCGCTCTGCCGCGGGCTGGGACGAAACACCTCCGCTCCGAAGCGCGCGATATCGAAACGCGAGGTGCTCGAAGCAATCATCTCGATCGCGCAGCAGGCCAGCCCGAAGGTCAATGGCCACAAGGATGATTGCCGCGCCCAGTTGAACACGTAGTCCACCGATGTGGTGACCACGTTTTTTTCGAACTGGTTCTGAATAAAGGAAGACACCGAACTCGCTCCTTGTGCCGGCTTCTCTTAAACGGGAATTGTATCACGCCCGTGCTTCGCCTCTGATATAGTGCCCCCATGCGGTATGGCCGGATATTGGCGCTGTTTGTGTTTCCCGCGGCGTTCTGCCCCGCGCAGGACCGCCTCGGCAACACTCCGCTGATCCAAGCCGCGATCTTCGGCACTCCCGAATCGCTCGACGAACTCCTCCGCCAGAACGTAAATGTGGATGCCCGCAATTCCTTCGACGCCACGGCCCTCATCCTCGGCGCCGCCGACGAGCGCAAGGCGCGGCTGCTGATCGCCAAAGGCGCGGATGTCAACGCCCGTTCCCGATTGGGGCGCACGCCGCTGGGAACAGCCGCCGCTTGCGATGGCTGCTCCGATATCGTCCGCCTGTTGCTTTCCAAAGGCGCCGATCCCAACGCGCAGGACAAGGGGGGACTGACTCCGCTATGGCTGGCGGCGGCGGCCGGCGACACCGAATCCATGCGCCTGCTGCTCGATGCGGGCGCGCGTGTCGATACGCCGTCCGGCGACGGCACCACGCCGCTTATGCAGGCGGCCCAGAACTGCAATCCGGATGCGGTGAATCTACTCCTCGCACACCACGCAAACATCAACGCCGCCAATACCGGCGGCGGCTCGGTCAAAGCCGGACCCCTCCAGCTCGGGCACCTCACAACGCTCGATTTTGCGGCGACATATTGCCCGGCGGATCTCGTCCGCGCGCTTCTGGATGCCGGCGCCGATCCGCGGATTGCCGACGTTCGCGGCATAACGCCGCTCATGCACGCCGTTTCCTCGGAGACGCAGGATGCGGCGGTGGTTCGCCTGCTGATCCACGCGGGCGCCGATGTCACCGCGAAATCCAAATCGGGCGAAACAGCTCTGGATTGGGCGCGCAAGTTCAACAACAAAGATGTCCTTTCGCAGTTGGCCGCCGCCGGTGCGTGGGAGCCGGCTTCGTCCCCGCCCCCCACGCATCGCGGCGAAGAGCCCGCCGATCCGGCCGTCGCAGTGGAGCGCGCCACCGCGCTTCTGGAACGCTCGAGCACGGAATTCTTCAAACAGAGCGGCTGCGTCGGATGTCACCACCAGCCGATGACGCTCGCCGCCGTGAGCGCCGCGCGCGCGGCTGGCGTTCACGTCGATGAGCCCGCAGCGCGGGACCTGACTCGCATGATCGAATCGGAATGGACCCGGCAGGAGGAGTTACTGCTCGAACGGTTCGACCCCGGCGGCCTGGCGGACGGCGAAAGCTATTTCGCCTGGGCGCTCGGCTCGGGCGGCTACCCGGCCGGTCCGCTCACTCAGACCATCGCCGTGCACGTCGCCGCGCTGCAGCACCGCAATGGCCGCTGGCATGTGGGCGACGCGTCGCGGACGCCGATTCAGGAAGGCGACATCGCGCGCACGGCGCGCGCCGTTTATGTTTTGCGAACGTACGCGCCGGAGGGCCGCCGCGCCGAATTCGCCTCGCGCACCGCGCGCGCGGCCGCCTGGCTTTCCAAAACACGGGCCGCCACCAACGATGATGCCGCCATGCAAATCATGGGGCTCATTTGGGGCGGAGCCCCGGAGCGCATACCCGCGCTGGCGGCCGACCTGGAGGCGGCGCAGCGCCCGGATGGCGGCTGGGCGCAGAATCCCAACCTCGCGAGCGATGCTTTCGCCACCGGAGAGACCTTATGGGCGTTGCACGAAGCCGGAGTTCTGCAACCATCCGACGCGGCTTATCGCAAGGGACTCGAATTTCTTCTTTCCACGCAATTTGACGATGGCTCGTGGTACGTGCGCAGCCGGGCCGTGAAATTCCAGCCCTACTTCCAAAGCGGTTTTCCTTTCGGGCACGACCAGTGGATATCGGCCGCGGCGACCGCGTGGGCCGTGCTGGCGATCGCCCCTTCCATCAAGAAAGAAGCTAGAGTGATTCAATGACATTTCGCCTGAGCGCTTTGCTATTCGGAGCGATCCTGCTCCTCTCCATCACCGCTGCCGCGGCCGACGCGCCCACGGTAGCAAAGCTCTACGACAATCCGATCGCTGACCTGGAACACGAGATGGTTCCGCTGGCCGAGGCGATGCCTGCCGAAAAATTCGATTTCGCGCCCACCGCCGGCTCTTTCCAGGGCGTGCGGACTTTCGCCCAACAGGTGAAGCACGTGGCCGCGGTCAATTTCCTGGTCGCCGCCGCTGCTTTGGGAGAAAAGCCCCCGGTCGATACCGGCGGCGAGAAGGGTCCGGACAGCGTCAAGACAAAAGACCAGATCGTGCAGTTTCTCAAGGACTCCTTCGCCTACGCCCACAAGGCGGCTCTCACGCTGACACCCGCCCGCCAGATGGAGCTGGTGAAATCGCCGTTTGGGAATTCCCAGGTTGCGCGCGGCTACCTGGTGTCGATCGTGGTATGGCACAGCTATGACCATTACGGCCAGATGGCGGTGTATGCGCGCATGAACAACATCATCCCGCCGGCCAGCCGGTAGCCGGTCAGGCCACTTCGCCCAGTTTCTTCAGCTCCAGCACCAGATCGCCGGCATCGTCGACAAAGAACGCCGGGGCGAATTTCTGGTTCCAGGAAATCTCGTCGAACCGGTACGACTGGCGCGCGATCACCGTCTGGCTGAACGTATCGTCATAGGCCTTGAGCAGAATCAGGACCTCGGCCTGCAGCCGCAGCAGATCTTCCGGCCCCATGCCGGCCAGGGGGCTCGCCTCGTCGATGGGGTGCACCACCGTCCAGGTCAGCGGCAGGAACATGACATTGTCGCGTTCGAGCCTCAGTACCTTATAAGTCCTTTGCTGCTGGCCTTCCTGCATCTCCACGGTCATCAGCATGACGTGCGCTTCGACCTCCACCAGGTCGTTGGCCCGCCGGTTCACCACGCGGAATTCGAGCGCCGTGCCATCCTGAAACGGCGCCATGACCATTCTGGAGCTGAACCCGATTCGGGCCGATGGCCGCGAGACGCGCCCGAACAGCAAACCGGTTGCCACCGCAAAACCCAGGACGCCGGCCAGTGCCTCGGTTGCCGACACCACATTCGCCGCCGTGCTCAAGGGCGCGATGTTGCCGTACCCGACCGTGCTGAGGGTGTGCGCGCTGAAGAAGAAATCATTGAGGAACCGGCCCAGTTCGGTAGGCGCGTCGGCGCCTTGCAAGTGTCCCCGGCCCAACAGGAAATAGATAATCGCGAAGAAGGTATTCGCGATTGTGTATGCCAACACTTCCGCCAGCAGGAATTTCGGCCAGCTCATGTTGATCAACTGCAAATACGGATGAAAGTCGCGCCAGGTGGTGCCGCGGCGATGAACATTGAAAGTGCCGTCTTTGTTGATCATCCTCCGCACCGGCGAAATGAACTGTTGCGTCAATCCTGGGTCGAAGCGCGTCTGTCGCATCCTCCGATCATGCCAGAAAATCGTGGACGGCCACGCACAAACGTCGGTCTGACCGCCGGCCGATGTGTCGGGCGGAACAACCAACGCCGCCCATGGGAAACCGCGGGGGAAAACGGCGAGTCCAACCCGGCAGAGAGGTCCCAACAACAATGCGATTCGCTGTCTTCTTCCTCCTTGCATCCGGAGTTGCGCTCGCGGAAAGCTGGTCCGGCATTTTGGTCGATTCCAGCTGCTACGCCGCCGAGCAGACCAACGCCAACAAGAACACCACCAGCGTGGATCGCGATATGAACATGGAAGTCCGGGAGTGCGTGCCCAGTGTACACACCAAGGATTTCGCGCTGATCCTGCGGAATTGGACTACTTACCGGTTCGATTCCGCTGGAAACCAACAGGCGGCGAAGCTCCTGCAGAGTTTCGCCAGGAATCACCCTACGGGAGTGACGGTGACTGGCAACCTGGATAAGAAGACGATCCACGTCAGTTCCGCGTCGATAAATCAGCCGTAGCGCGCCAGGCGCCGACCCGCGGCATCGCCCGCAGAATAGTCGCGCGGCCAACCGCCGGTTTGCCGCCCTTCAAGATAGAATCTTCATCATCATGTTCAAGCGTTGTGTTCTGGCGCCGCTGTTGCTGGCCGCGGCATACCTGCCCTCCGCGGCTCAACCGATCCCCGACACCCTGTATTCCGGAATGAAGTGGCGGCTCATTGGACCGTTTCGCGGCGGCAAAGCCACGATGGTGTCCGGAGTTCCCGGAAATCCCGCCGTCTATTACATGGGCACGGCGGGGAGCGGCGTCTGGAAAACCGTCGATGGCGGACAGGTGTGGACGTGCGTGAGCGATTCCGTAAGGCTCACCGGGATCGGCGCGGTGGCCGCGGCGCCGTCGCAGCCCGACACCGTCTATGTCGGCGCGACAGGCGCGGCCGCGGGGCTCTATAAAACCACCGATGGCGGCGGGCATTGGGACCTGGTCGCGCTGAAAGGGCACGGCGTGACATCGATTGTGATCGATCCGCGCAACCCGAACCTTGTGATGGCGGCGGCCGGCGATACCGGCATCATGCGCACCGCCGATGGGGGCAAGACGTGGAAATCGATGCTGCCGGACGCGCAAACCGGCGCCGTCTGGCTGGTGCTCGACCCGGATAACCCGAATAACGCTTACGCCGGGACCAGGTCCGCAAGCGGAGGCCGGGGCGGTGGCGGCGGAGGACGCGGCGCCGCTCCGGTCACGACGCCCGCCAGGGATTCGCAGATCTACCGCTCCACCGACGAAGGCGCCACCTGGACCAAAACCAGTCCCGACGGGCTTCCCGGCGGGAACTTCGGGACCATCTCCCTGGCGGTCGCACCGGGTAGCAACGGGCTGCGCGTCTACGATTACATCGCGCAAGGCATGTTCCGCTCCGATGACGGCGGCGCTCACTGGGCACGCGCCACCGACGACCCGAGATTGATCGGCGGCGGCCAGTTTCACGATGTCCTGGTCGACCCCCGCAATCCCGACATCCTGTTTGCCACCCAGACTTCGCTCTTCCGCTCGGCCGACGCCGGCAAAACCTGGCACTCCTATGCTGGCGCACCGTCCGGCGCCGACTTCAACTATGTATGGATCGACCCCATCGACGATCGCTACATGATCCTCGCCGTCGATCAAGGCGTCGAAATCAGCATGGATGCCGGCCGCACCTGGACCACCTGGTTCAACCAGCCGACCGGCCAAATGTACAACGTCACCACCGATCACGGCTTTCCGTTTTTCATGTACGCATCGCAGCAGGACTCCGGCACGGTCGCCACGCCCATCTTCGGACGCGACGGCCAGATCACCTATCGCGACTGGTACACCACCAACGGATTCGAAACCGCCCGCATCACACCCGATCCGGCCGACCCGAACTATCTCTACGCCACCGGCTGGTACGGCTCTATTCTGCGCTTCAACAAGATCACCGGGCAGACACAGCACGTCTTCGAGCGCACGCCGAAATACCGCGAGAGCGGGTCGCCGCCGATGGGCTTTTCGCCTGGCGATCCGAACACGTTTTACCTGGCGACACAGTATCTGCTGGCCACGCGCGACAAAGGCATGCACTGGGAAGCCGTGAGTCCGGACCTGACGGCAAGGCCGGAGAGCGAGGAGAATACGCAAGGCGGACGCGGTGGACGCGGCGGCGGACCGGCCATCAGCGCGCTGGCGTTTTCGGCGAAAGACGGCAAAGAAATCTGGGCCGGCACCAACAACGGCCTGATTCAGCTCACGCGCGATGGCGGCGCGCATTGGAACAACGTCGCCGGTGGGATCGAGGGCGGAGGATCGATCAGCGCCATCGATGCATCGGCCGCAGACCCGGCCCGTGCGTTTGTGATCGCCGGCGCGGCCGGCCGCGGAGGCGGCGGAGGCTTTGGCCGCGGCGCCGCGGGTCCGCCACGCATCTACCGGACGGATGACTTCGGGCGGAACTGGAAGCTGGTGAATACCGGACTGCCGGCGTCGGCGGCTCACGCGGTGCGCGAAGATCCGGAGAATCGTAACCTGGTATTCGCGGCGCTGGAGAACGGCGTGTATGTTTCGTTCAACGGCGGCGGCGATTGGCAATCGCTGCAACTGAACTTGCCCGCAGCCTCCTGCCGCGACCTCGCCATCGAGCAGAACGATCTCATCGTGGCCACTTTCGGCCGCGCTCTTTGGGCGATCGACGATATCACGCCCCTGCGCGACCTCGCCGGCAAATCCGCGGCCATTGCCTCAGCCAACGCATATCTCTTCAAACCGGCGACCGCCATTCGAATGCAGTGGGACACCTATACCGACACGCCGCTCAATCCCGATGTCGCCGCGGCGGAGAATCCGCCGGATGGCGCGATCCTGTATTACTACTTGAAGTCGCCTGCGGCTGGTGGGGTGAAGATCGAGGTGTATGACAGCGCCGGGAAGCTCGTCCGCTCGTACTCCGAGGCTGATGCAGCCCCGCTGGCGTACAAAGTCAACGTCCCGGACTTCTGGCTGGCACCCGCGTCCGTTCCGCCGGGCCAGGCGGGGCTCAACCGCTTCGTCTGGGATCTGCGCTATCCCGACCCGGAACAGCTCCTGTACACGTATTTCGGCATCCATGTGAATTACTTCGAATACACGCTGGCCGACCATGCCATCCCGCACAACACGCCGTGGCACGAGCCGCAAGGGCCGATGGTGGTTCCCGGGCAATACGAGATCCGGTTGACCGCCGCGGGCCAGACGTACCGTCAGCCCATCACCGTCAAGCTCGATCCCCGCCTCTCCTATTCCAACCAGGAATTGCAGCAGCAACTGGATCTGGCGCGCAAGATCGCCGCCGATATGAAAGCCACGTATGAGGGATACAATCAGGCCTCCCAACTGCATTCCGAATTGGCCGATCGCCAGGCCAGGCTGAAGGAATCGGGCAACGAGGCAGGCTCGGCCGCCGAAGCCGCCGCAGCCAAGGCGCGCGGATTCACGGACGCCGCCGGCCCGCCGCAGGGTTTCGGGCCGCTGAACCGCGACCTGACGCGCATGATGATCGCCGTGGATCAGTCCGATTCACCACCCGCGAGCGAAGTGGTGGAGGCGTTCCGTCTGATATGCCAGGAGGTTCGCGATGCTTTGGCGCGCTGGGAAGAGCTGCGGACACACGATATTCCGCAGTTGAATGCCGCTTTGCGGAAACAATCGCTGCCGCCGCTGACGATCTCCGGTCAGACTCCGGCGGTTCCGGATTGCAGCAACTAACGGCCGGTCAGAGAAGCGTCCCGCGGCGGAGTCCAACCGCCAAATTCCTGTTCCAGCCGTAGCGCGATGGCCAGGGCGATATCTTCCCGCCACGGCGCCGCCGCGATCTGGACCGCGATCGGAAGTCCTTCCGCCGACGTTCCGCAGCGTACGACCGCGGCCGGCCAACCGGCCACGTTATAGGCCATGGTGTGACTGAAGCCCTCAAAATTCTCCTGTCTGATCGACTGGCCATGCGGTAACGCCGGCTGCGTGTAGAGCGGGCAGAGGATGGCGTCGTATTCGCGCGAGAAGCACAGCATCTCGGCTTTGTATCGCCGCCAGTCTTCCCAACAGCTCTGGAAACCCGCCAGATCGCAGCGGTACGCTTCGAGCTTGTCCAGCCAGCCTGTCAGCAGCGGATGGACATCGCCGGAACCGAGATCGCGAAGATAATCGCGGAGGCTGTCGCCGCCGTCGGGTCCGATCAGGCGCATCTCCAGGTCGTAAGCCGCCTCCAGACATGCCGGCCGCCGCTCGTCTATTTTGCGAACTTCATCGGCCAGCGCCCGCGCCGCCTTTCTCACGACCCCTGCGACCGCGCCTTCGGACGCGGCCCTGCCGTTGTCGGTGTAGAAGGCCACGCGAAGATCGCGTAGTTTGACATCGGCGGGATTCCGCACCGGCATCTCGACCACCGAACAATCGCGCCCGTCCGCCACCGCCAGCAGCGGCATGGCCCGGATGAGATCTTCTACGCGCCGCGCCATCGGACCGATTTGCCAGACCATCTCCAACCATCCGCCGGCCGGCGGAAAATGGCCAGTGCGCGGCAAACGCCCGGATGTCGGCTTGATGCTCGCGATGCCGCAAAAACCTGCCGGCACGCGCACGCTGCCGGCCGCATCGCTGCCCAACCCGAAGGGCGATCCACACGCCGCGATCAGCGCCGCTTCGCCCCCGCTGCTGCCTCCGGAGGTGCGATCGAGCCCGTACGGATTGCTGGTCCGCCCGAAGATCAGGTTGTCTGTTTCGAATGCGAAAAGCAGGTCGGGAAGATTCGTCTTGGCGAGCGGAATGGCGCCCGCGCGCCGCAGCGCGACGACCAGCGTCGCATCTTCCATGGACAGCGCCGCGGTCTTGCGGCCCAGAGTGCCTGCCGTGCAGCGCGTGCCCGATACTTCGATGGAATCCTTGATACTGACGGGGACGCCGTGCAGCGGCCCGGCCAGGTCGCCGCGCGCCAATGCGCAATCGGCGCTATCCGCGGCTGCCAGGGCGGGCTCCTCCAATATCTCGATTGCCGCATTAATGGCGGGGTTCACCCCCGAAATCCGCGCGAGGTGCGCCTCCACCAATTCACGGGATGAAATCTGGCGCCTTCGGATCAGATCCGCCTGGCGCACCGCGGAAAACGTGAGGAAATCGTGCATGCCTCCTTGCAGCATCGCAAGCCGGCGATTTGGAAGCAACCGCGCGCCGAAACCACGCGGCAGGCGGATTTTCCGAGTCGCACTCCCTATCGCGATCTCGCCTGGGCGACCATCTGTTTCACCCGCGCGAAAAGCTCCGGGGAATGATACGGTATCCCGTCCTTGATCGTCCACTCGACGCCGCCGGTATGCACCGTCTTCCCGTCGCGGATCTCATCGACACCCGTCGGATAGAGCACCTTGAAATTCTCCAACGGATTTCCATTGACCACGATCAGGTCGGCCGCCCAACCCGCGCGCACCCTCCCTAACCGGTTCTCCTGCCCGAGAATTTTGGCGTTGTTTCCGGTCGCCTGCTCGATGATGCGCAGCGGATGAAACCCGGCCTCCTGCTGGAGCTCGAAATTCCGCAGAAAACCGAAGCCGTACATCTGGTAAATGAACCCGGCGTCATCACCCATGCCGATCAGCCCGCCTAATCGGTCGAACTGGCGCAGCGCCGCCATCCAGATGCGGTAATTCTCCTTCCAGTAAGTCTCGTCGGTCGAGGTCCAACCGATGAAATAAGAACCGTGATTGCTCGGGTTCGGGCGAAAATACTCTTCGAGCGTGGGATGTAAATAGTCGGCAAACCACGGTTGGGTTTGCGCGCGCTGCAGATCGCGGCTGGCCTCGTATATGTCGAGCGTCGGATCCCATGCGACGTGCGCGTCCACCATCGCCTTCAGCACCGCCGTCAGGCGCTCGGGATCGGCTTCGCGCCACAGATGGCCCGCGTAGCGGAAGCGGTCGGTCTCGTTGTTGTAGTTGTAGCCGGCGGGAAAGTCCTGCACACCGGACACGATCGCCGCATCGGGAATGCCATACCAATGCTCGATGCTGGTGGTGCCGAACTTGATGTCATCCCAGGCGTTGGTCTCTTCCACCCCGGCGTGATGGGCGATCCGCAATCCGAGCTCGTGCGCTTCCTTCTCCATCGCCTCCATGGTGTCGCGGTCGATGCCGAGGATCTTGATGCCGTCGGCTCCCATCTGTTTCAACTCGCGAACGTGTGCAATGGCCGCCTGCGGATCGCGCGGCCGGCCGAACATCGGGTAGACGAAGATTCTCGGCGCCGCGATTTTGCCTTCCGCGCTCTGCTGCCGCAGTTCCAACGCGCGCCGGGTGTCGCTGCCCACGTCGCGCACCGTGGTGATCCCGCAAGCCAGCCAGAGATCCAGCTCGTATTCGATCGGCTGCGGTTTGCCGCCGCGCTCCTCCTGCAGATGGGCGTGCGCGTTGATGAAGCCGGGCAGGACGTACTTGCCGGTAGCGTCGATGACCGCGTCGGGGGCCGGACCGCGCCGCCCGCCGCCGCGCGCCAGAGCCACCGGGTCGAGCGCGATCACGTCGGCGATGGCATTGTCTTCGATCAGAATGTCTTTGGGACCGCTGGCAGGCGTGCCGTTGCCGTCAATCACGGTGGCGTTGTGGATCAGCAGCCGATGAACCCGCCGCCCGTTGACCGGTGTCTGCGCGGTTCCCGCGGCGGCGAGCCACAACAGGCATAGAATTCCGACAGGTCGGAGCATGGGTTGATTGTGCCACAATGCCGCTCAACCCGGGTGGTTCTGTCAGACGAGAGCCTAGCTTATGCCAGGTCGAACTTTTCCTGGTGCAACTGGTGGTCGCTTTTGACGATCACGGTGCGTCCCAGAACCTCCTCCAGTTCCTGAAGGTAGGTGTTCTGGTTGCTCTTCAGCAGCTTGGCGACCTCGGGCGCGACGCGCAGCAGCACGTCCTTGCCTTCGACGGCGCGAGCGATCTTATTGGCTTCCTGCAGAATCTCGCCTACCACCGTCTGCGGACTCTTCACGTAGCCCGCGCCCTCGCAATACGGGCACGGCATGCACAAGGTTCGCTCGAGGCTTTGCTTGACCCGTTTCCGGGTGATTGCCACCAGGCCGAAATCGTTGAATTGAAGAATCTTGTAGGGAGCACGATCGGCCCGCATGGCTTCCTCGAGCGCCTGCATCACCTTCTGGCGATTCTTGCGCTCGTCCATGTCGATGAAGTCCACGACGATGATGCCGCCCAGATCGCGCAACCGGATCTGCCGCACGATTTCGCGGATGGCGTCGGTATTGGTCTTGACGATGGTATCTTCCAGCCGGTTCGACTTGCCGACGTACTTGCCGGTGTTGATATCGATCGCCACCAGCGCCTCCGTCTGGTTGATGACGATGTGGCCTCCCGATTTCAACCAGACCTTCGGACGCAGCGCCTTTTCCAGCTCGCTGGTGATGCTGAATTCGTCGAAGATCGGCGTGGGCCTGGTGTAGAGTTTGACGCGGCTGACCAAGGCCGGCTGGAATCGCTGCACGAAGCGCAGCACGCTTTCGTAGACTTCTTCGTTATCCACCCAGATGCTCTTGAAGGCGGACGTCAACTGATCGCGCAGCACCCGCTCCACCACGTTTAGATCGTGGTGAATCAACATCGGCGCCGGACGCCGTTCGGCCTTCTGCCGCATATCGAGCCACAGGTTGTAAAGGAACATCATGTCGGCGCGGAGCTCTTCTTCGCTGCGGCCTTCGCCGGCCGTCCGCACAATGTAGCCGCCGGGAATGCCGGTGCGATGGGCCAGCAGAATGCGCTTCAGCCGCTGCCGCTCTTCCTCGGTCGGGATCTTGCGCGAAACGCCGATGTGATCGACGGTGGGCATGTAGACCAGGAACCGGCCGGGCAGAGCGATATGCGAAGTGATGCGGGCGCCCTTTTGGCCCAACGGCTCCTTGGCGATTTGAACGATGATCTCCTGCCCTTCCTTCAGCAGGTCGCTGATGGACGTCGATGCCGGACGACCTTCGGCTTGAGGACGCGGAGCGGAAACCGTCCGCTGCTCGGGCGCGCGCGGCGCCGGTTCGCCGCCGCGGGATTCGTGCGGCTGCCGGACGTCCTGCTGGCCGCCGCGGCCGCGCCGCCGCATACGGCGGGAGACTCGGTGCAGGTACCGCGGTCCTTGTTCGCGCAGGGTCGCGGTGAGACTGGTCGGGATGCGGGCAGGCTCCGGTCCGTCCTCTCCTGTGACAGCGGATTCGCCATCGGCGGCTTCGGCGCCGCCTTCGAAGGGGTTTTCGAGCGCGTCCACGAGGCTTTCCGCCAGATCGACGTCGCTCGGAGACGCTTCGTCCCCAATGAGCTCGCCCTCTTCAGATACTGCAGCTTCGACGGCCGGTTCCCCGGCGGGAGCAGATTCGATTTCGACCGCCGCGATGACGACTTCGGGTTCCGCGATGGTCCGGGGAATTTCCGCTTCCACGGCCGGTTCGCAGACAGGCTCGGAGACGGTTTCGACGGTTTCGACGGTTTCGGCGATTTCGGCGGCTTCCACTTCCCTCACGTCCTCGACGGCTTCGGCGGCGGCGCCGTGAAGTTCCACCTCGATGGACGGAGTTGGCGCCGCGGCCTCCGGCTCCGGCTCAGCCTCAACGCCGCCGGATTCAACCGGCTCCGTGGCAACTGCGGGCTCAGGGCCGTTATCGGCAGATGGCTCGGCCGCGTCGGCTTCCGGATCGCCATACTCACCGGCAAGCGCCTCCGCCGATTCGTCCGCCTCTTCGGCCTCCCGTTCGGTGATACGATGCTTGGCCAACGATTCGCCCGGCAAGACCAGGAAATCGGTCGCTTCAGACGATTCCGGCGGCGGAGACGGCGGTCCGCTATACCGATGTTCGCCTTCGGGCCGGGGTGAATAGAATTTCGACTCCGGCAGCCCGCGCCCTCCGCCTTTCTGCCCGCGGCGGCGGCGTCCGCGCCGACCTCCGCGCCGGTCATCGCGGCGGGGATCGCCGCCCGGCACGCCGGCCGGACCATTGTTGGAAACCGGGGGGGCGGACGAAACGGCGATGGTTGCCGGCGCCGCGGCGGGAGATTCGGACGAACCCGCCTCCGCAGCCGGGGCCGGCGTGGAGACTTCGGGTGCTGCCACGGTCTCTTCCGCGGCGGCCGCCGCGGATCCCTGGACGGCGGTCGGACGGTCCAGTTTCAGGACCTTATCCTCGACGCTGGTTACGATCTTGTCGTATTCCTCGTTGTCTTCGAAAAAGTCGGAGACATAAAGGAAGGCATCGCGTTCCAGCCCTATGTCCACGAATGCCGATTGCATTCCGGGCAGGACACGGGTGACGCGACCCTTGTGGATGCTGCCTGCCAGCGAGTACTCGTTCTCCCGCTGATGATAAACCTCGACGACCTGATCGTCTTCGACGATCGCTACTCGTGTTTCGTGCCGATTGGCCGAAATCACCAACTCTTTTGTCATTGACTACCCCCAAGGGGAGGCAAATAGAGGTAGAGAGCGTCCGGCGTGGACCTCGCGTGGAGCCCTCCGTTGCAGAAGGAGCGAAGCCAACTCGGCACGACAGGCCCGGAAAACAGATGGCCTATCCTACAGACACGCTGGCCGGAGGCGGAGTAAATCGCCTCTTACACCATCCGGCCGGGAACCACTCTCTCATACCCCACGGCGGGTGTAGCGCAAAAATCGCCAGACATCCCGCGGGTCTCTACAGGCTCCCGAAATTCTAAAATCCGACCGGCTCCCGAACCATCTCGGGCCGCCGCTTCAATTCACAAACCTCCTGAGGCGGACATTGCTGACCAGCCCCAGCGCGATAAAGTTCGACCAGATACTCGACCCCCCGGCGCTCATGAAGGGGAGCGGGATGCCGGTTACCGGCATCAACCCCACTACCATCCCGATATTAACCAGGATATGCGAGAGCAGCAACGCTGCCACCCCCATACAAATATACATTCCCGATCGTTCGGACGCCGTTTGCGCATTCTGGACGATGCGCATGATCATCACGAAATACATCGACAACATGAATACTACGCCAACAAATCCCTGCTCCTCGGCAAATGCCGCGAAGATAAAATCCTTATACGGCACCGGCAGAAACCGGAGCTTTGCCTGAGTTCCCTGGGTCAGCCCCCGCCCCAACATTCCGCCGGAGCCGACCGCGATCTTCGACTGGATCAAATGGTATCCCTTGCCCTTGGGATCGAGCTCGGGATCCAGAAAGCTGACCCACCGCTGCTTCTGATAATCCTGCAAAAAAAATGTCCAGGTGACCGGAAGCACGAAAACCGCCAGGACGGCAACAGCGGCGATATACTTCCAGTTCAACCCTCCGAGGAACGCGCCCACGGTGAGGACAGCGAGGTACGTGAGTGCCGTTCCCAAATCCGGCTGCTTCAACACCAGCCCCGTCGGAATCAACACCAGAACCAACAGGATCAGCATTTCCCGGATTTCCAGCTCTTCCGACTTCAATTCCGTCAGATAGCGGGCTACCAACAATATTATCACCGGCTTCACGAATTCCGATACTTGTAGACGCAGCCCGCCCGGCAGCGGAATCCATCGATTCGCCCCGAATACGGCTTGCCCCAGAATGGCCGTACCCAGAAGCGCCACCACGGAAAGAATGTACATGATGGGCAGGTGGTGCAGCCAGGTGTGATAGTCGATCGAGAGCACCACGAACATCAGAAACAGGCCGCAGAAAATAAAGAGGATCTGTCTCCACCAGGCATCATGAGCATCGGTGCCGAGCGTGGCGCTATAAATCTGCACGATGCCGACGGCGCAGATCAACAGGACGACGATCAGCAGCGTCCAATCGATATCGCGAAGTGATAGATAGCGCATGAATCAGTTGCCCGGACCTGTAAGGCAGCGCCGGACTAAGACGCGGTCTGCCAACCCCCACGAAAACCACTGAGCCGCCATTATTGCTTTGCTCCCGGCGCCCGCGGCTCGAGACCCATTGTAGTGAGCGCGGACGTATGCACCGCCGCGGCGTTTTCGCGCTCCTTAAGAGCCTGCGTGCGCGCCTTCTTGTCGAAGTAAGCTTTCAGGATGTCGCGCACGATCGGCGCTTCGTATCCGCCGTGTATCCCATGCTCGACCAACACGGCGACCACAATCTCCGGATCCTGGCGGGGTGCGAATCCGACAAACCAGGCATTGTCGCGAAGATCCTCGCCATCCTTCTCGGCGCTTGCTGCCTTGGTATACGCCATCGAGGCGACCTGCGCCGACCCGGTCTTGCCGCAAACGTCGATATCCGGCAGCTTGGCCAGGGTGCCCGTCCCACCTTCGTTCACCACTCCATACATTCCGTAGACGACTTCGTTGACATTCTCGGGATCGAGGTCGGCGCGCACCGGCCGTTCCGGTTCCGTCAGGTTCTTGAGCAGATGAGGACGGAACCAGGTGCCCCCGATGGCCATTCCGCCGATCGCGCGCGCCAGTTGCAGCGGCGTGACCGTCAGCGCGCCCTGGCCGACGCCGACCGACGGAGTCTCACCGGCATAATACTTCTGATGCCGCACGCGTATCGACCATTCGCGGGAAGGCATCAAGCCAGGCTTTTCATTAGGAAGATCGACGCCGGTCAATTTGCCGAAACCGACCAGGTCGCCGTAATGCGCCAGAACGTCGATTCCGAGCTTGTCGCCCAGCGTGAAAAAATAGGAGTCGCAGGACTGCACGATGGCGTGGTGCAGTTGGACGGCGCCGTGGCCGGCCTTCCACCAGCAGTGCCGTACGGTTCCATAGAGGGTGACGTAACCCGGGCAATAGACCGTGAAGGTGTGCGGATCGGGAACCGTCAGCGGCCCTCCCGCTTCCTCCTGCCGTTCGTGCTCTTCCAGCGCGGCCAGCGCGACGATCGGTTTGAAGGTGGAACCGGGTGCGAGCTGCGCCTGGATGGCGCGGTTGAGCAGCGGATTGTCCTGATTGGCGCTGAGGACCGCAAAATCGCGCTTGAAGCGGTTGGGATCGAAGGTGGGCGCGCTCGCCATGGCGAGGATCTCGCCCGACCTGGGATCGAGGGCCACCACGGCGCCTACCTTGCCTTCCAGCGCCAGTTCCGCGACCACCTGCAGGTCCAGATCGATCGTCAGTTGAAGATCCTTACCCGGTTTGGAATCCGTACGGCCAAGATCCTGCTGGATCTGACCCCGGCTGTTCACGACCACCTGCCGCTCGCCGTTCACCCCGGTCAGAATGCTGTTATATTGCCGCTCGATTCCGGATTGCCCCACCACGTCGCCCAGCGAACAGTTCGAGAACTCCGGCATATCGAGCTCGGCTTCGGAAATTTCCCCGGTGTAACCGATGACATGAGCCAGCATGCCGTTCTGCGGGTACAGCCGGCGCTGCGCCTCGATCAAATCCAGCTCGGAGCGGAAGTAATCCTGGTGCGATGCGACAAACGCCAGATCCGCGGGAGTCAGTTCCTCTTTGAGCGGAATCGGCCGGTACTTGGGCTCCGACTTATAGCGGCGAACCAGTTTCACCAGGTCGTCATAGTTCAGGTCGAGGCCCTCGGCGATGGGCTTCAGGTGCGATTCGTTCAACTTCTCGCGGTTCAGGTAAAGCCGATAAGAGGCGTGATTGCCGACGATCACGCGCCCGTCGCGATCGAGTATGCGCCCTCGAGGGGCCGGAATGGGAACGCTCTTGATGCTGTTCTGTTCGGCCCGGCCGAGATAGAACTGCTCGTTTTGCACCTGCAATTTCCAGAAACCGGAGATGAGCAGGAGGAATACGCCTACCGTGGTGTACTGAAAAACCGCAATCTTCCCGGCGGCAAAGCGCGTATCGTCACGCAAAGGGGGTTTGTCAGTGAGGCGGAGATCGAGATTTGGGTCGTCCGGAGGAAGGATCACAGTACCGCGAAATGCTTGTTCCTACATATTCTAACAAAAATCCAGCTAATTATAAGGAAAAACGCCAATACGAAGCTCGAAACTGCGTAAGTCGAACCACTCGCCGCGACGACAGGCGTCCAGACCGACGGCATAGTGCCCGTTCTCATTCTTCTGATAAGCCAAATCGAGGCGGACCAGCGTCCAGGTATCGGATTGGACGCGCTTTTCCAGTTCCGGGTGGTGGCCGGCGGTGGAGAGCGTACATCCCCGCGGGCAGCGGACTTCCGCCTGAATCGTCAATGGAACCCCTTCGGGCAGTTTCTCCGGATAAGCCGCCGAGTAGATGAGCCAGCGGGCATCGTGGCCGGCGCGCAGGCGGACGAAAGGCCCGGTGTCGTCGCTGAGGACCTCCTGCTGGTAGGTTCCGTCGGAAATGCTGGTGTTCCACGAAGGGGACGGGAGGGGAGCGGTGGAAACCGGACGGGCGATCTCCGGGATCCAGCGGCCATCCTGCCGGCGGTAAGAGATTCCCGCCGGGAGGCCGCGGGGAGAGCCCGCAGTGAATTCCAGATCGCCGCAATTACGAAGAAACAGGAGCACACCCGAAGCCGGCTGGAGCGGCCGGCGCCCTTGCGGACCTAGCTGAAGCAGGGCGCCCGCCGCATCCGCCAGAACATCGCCGCTGCGCAGCACATGGCCTCCGGGAACCGGCATTCCCTCGATCGCGATGGTGCCATCAGGCGCGTACCAGGCATCGACGCGGGAGTTGGCAGGGAGTTCGGCGGGCGGAGTTGTCCGTTCCAGGATGGCGCCATGGCCGCCGTTGACCGCAATTTCATACTGCCAGCGCGCGAAGTCGCCATCGTGACGCGACCGCCAGGTGGAAGCCTCGGGCGATCCGGGAGCGGGTAAAGCGGCCAGGTATCGCGGACGGGCGGACGAGGGAATCGAATCGAGCTGTGCGGCCTCGATCGCGCGCACTTCGGGATGCACGGGATTGCCGGCGGCCAAAACGTGCCCGGAAAAATAGCCCCAATCATCGACCGCCAGGAGCGCCAGCGAATCGCCGCGGACGGCCGCCAGCACCGGCTTCAGATCGGCCCACCAGTCCAGCCAGTGAAGATGGTTCCGCTCGTCAATGAGCGGCCCGGCGATCATCAGGGCGGTGGTCGAAGCCAAGGCGGCGGCGAGCGGCCGCCGTCCCATCAGCGCCATGAGCAGACCTGCGGCGAGAGCAGCGGCCACCATCGCCGCTATGGGGAACGCCGCGGCCGGCAGCTTGTCGTAAAGGATCGCCAGGCGGCTGGCGGCATTCACCACCACCAGCGCCAGAGCGGCCATCGGCCATCGCGCGATCATCGCGACGAACAGAAGTTCGCTGACCGCCAGCACGCCGATTACGTAGCGGATGGTGTTGAGGCTGACCACGAGCCGGATATCGCCGGGAGCGAGGCCGGCGCCATATACGGATCGGAAATACAGCAGCCATCCGGCGAGGACCAGCAGCCCGACCGCGGCCGGCACGCGGCGGCGAAAGGCGGCGATGGGCGTCGCGGCGAGAATGATCGGAAAGAGCAGCCCGGCGCCCGAGAGTCCGCCGCGCGGCAGGAAAAATGCGCGCCAGACACCCGTATTTCGCAGGTTATAGAGGATCGACGTATTCGAGAGGTCGGCCGTGCCCGGCAGATGTACGAATGCAAAATTGATTTGGAACGGATAGAACGGATTCCCGTAGAGCAGCAGGTTGTGGATGTAATAGTGGCCGGAGGTGGCCACAACAAAAACGCCGGCCAGCAGCATCGGGATGGGACGCAGCCGTCGGCTCAGGAACAGGATCAGCAGGCCGGCGAAGGCGGCTTCGAAGATCCCGGTATATTTCACCGACGCGAATGCCGCTCCAAAAGCAAACCATGTCGCCGGGCAGGTTTCCGGCCTCCGGCGGATTTTCAGTCCGCCCGCGGTTCGCACCACGGAGAGGATCAACAGGACGAACCCGGCGCCGTGCAGGACATCGTTTTTGAGAGTCGGTACGCCCGAAAACTGCCACCACAGATGCTGCAGCAGCACGATCCCGAAGACGGTCCAGAGAAGGAGCCGTCCGCGCAATCGGAATTCGCGTCCCAGCAGCCACAGCGCCAGCGACAACAGCACGACCGCTTTCAGCGCCAGCAGGGGGAAGAAGAAATCGAGGCGCGTGATCGTCCAGGCCGGCAGAAACGAGAGCTCCCAGAAGGCCACATAATTGGTGGCGAAGGTGTATGGTGTGGCGCGGTTGGCCATCCAATCGATCAGGTAGTGAAGGTAGTTGATGGAATCGCCGTCCTCCACTGGACGGAAAGAGAGGAAAATCAGCGGCGTGAGCAGCGTCGCGAATAGTCCGGCGGTACGGGGATGGCGCGAGAATTCGGCGTTCCGCAACTCGCGAACGGCGCGGCGCAACCCTTCCCTGCCTCGCGGCGACGCGGCCACAGCGGCACACATCACCGCCGCCATCCAATAACCGGCGGGCGCGTTCCATTGCGCAAACGAGAATATGGCGGCGAAGGTGGATTCTAGCGTGATCTCGATCGCCAGGACCGCGAGGATCTTCTCTTCCACGCGCCGCGCGCCGCGAAAACCGAGCCATCGCGCCAATACCACGGCAGCTCCGAACAGAGCGGCTTCCCAGGCGGCGAATCGCAGGATGGCGAGAGCGAGCATGTGGTTTCAGCCGTTGGCGGCAAGAATCGCCACCATGGTGCCGATATACAGGAGAGCATCGAGCTGCAGCGGGCGGTCGTGCAGAAAGATCTCTTCCGGACTGGCGCCGGCGCCCTTCTCGTAGACCAGGTAGAGATATCGGAAAACGCCGTAGAGAAAAAACGGCAGCGTGAGCACCAGGCTGTCGCCGTGCACGGATTGAAACGTGTACAGCGCGTAGCTGATGATGCCCGCGCCGGTGACGATGGCGATCAACTGGTCGAGAAACGCGAGGCTGTAGCCGCCGAGAGACGGCCGATGGTCCACCGCGGCCGATTCCAGCCCGACCAGCTCCGCGCGCCGCTTGAGCAACGCCAGAGAAAGCGACAACAATAGCGACACGACGAAGAGCCATGCCGAGACGCGCACCGGTATGGCGTAGGCGCCGGCGACCGGACGCAACACGAAGCCCGATGAAACCAACAGGACGTCGAGCACTGGTTCGTGCCGCAAACCCATCGAATAGGCCACATTGAAGAGAGCGTAACCGGCGATCGCCAGCAGCACCTTCCAGCCGAGGAAGAACGCCAGGGCCGTGGCGGCGGCCGCCAACACGATCGCCGCGCAGGCTGCCTGTGACACGGGCAGGATTCCCGAAGCGATCGGACGGGATTTCTTGGCGGGATGGAGCCGGTCGTGCCGGCGGTCGGCGAGGTCGTTCAGCAGATAGACCGCGCTCGCGATCAGCGTGAAAGCGGCCGCCGCCAGCAAGCTTCGCTCAATGGCGCCGGGGGAGCGGAAACTTACCGACGTCACCAGTGGCACCAGCACCAGCAGGTTTTTGATCCACTGCCGCGGCCGGCAGGAAACCAGAAGCGATCGCAAAATCATGCGATTGCTCGCGGACAGGAAAGGATGGGTCTGCGGGTCGGCAGTCGGAGCGCTGGCGATGGGTTCACGGCAAAGCCAGCTAGTATTTTAGCGCCGGCGCCCCTATTCGACGCGCAGAGCCACGGCCGGATCGGTGCGCATGGCTCGCAGCCCGGGTATATAGCAAGCCAGTGCCGCGGTCGCGAGCAGCAGCGCCGCCACCGCGGCATACGTCAGCGGGTCGAGAGGCTTGATCTGGAATAACAGAGTTTCGAAGTAGCGCGACAGCCACCAGGCGCCGGCCGCGCCCCAAAGGGCGCCGATGAGGGCGGGGCGCATTCCCTGGACGACGGTCATGCGCAGAATGCTCGACCGGCTGGCGCCGAGCGCCACCCGAAGGCCGATTTCAGCCGTGCGGCGCCCGATCGAGTACGAGAGCACGCCGTAAATTCCGGTGGTGGCGAGCAATAAGGCGAGACCGCTGAACACGCCCAGCAAAATCGTGTCGAATCGCTGCGGCGCGATCGAGCGGTGGACGACCTCCTCAAATGTGCGCACGTCGGAAACCGGCAATTCCGGATCCAGCTCCGCCACGATTGACCGCACGGTCGAGGCCAGCGCCAGGGGATTCCCGCGCGTGTGCAGCACGAATTCGCCCGGCAGCGCATTGCGGCCATAGGGAAGATAGACGGTCAGCGCCGGACCCGCGGCCAGGCCTCGCTCCCGGCTGTCCCCCACCACGCCGACAACTTCCGCCGGCGCGCCATTCTGGCTCTTCCACACGGAAACCTGGCGGCCGATCGGGTCCTGGTCGCCGAAGATGAGCGTCGCCAGCCGCTGGCTGATCACCACGCGGCGCACCGGCGGCGGCTCTCCCGGCAGGCCCCAGACGGGCTTGTCGTTTCTATCGAACAGCCGGCCGCGCACCAGCGGCAGCCCGACCGCGTTGAAGTATCCTGGTGTGACGATGCGCCATCCGGCCCACGGCGGGGTGCGGCTTGCGGAAACAGCGTCGATGCCCATACCCGGATCGCCGCCTTCCACCGGCCGCTGGCTCACCGCTCCGGCGGCCACGACCGGCGGCAGCGATTTCAGCCGCTCCAGGAAACGGTCGATGAACTGTTTGCCGGTTCCGTTCCGCCAATAGGACCCGGGTATGCTGACGGAGAAAATCAGGCGGTTTTCCGTCTGAAATCCGCGGTTAACAAGGAGCAATTGTCCGAAACTGCGGATCAGCAGGCCGGCGCCCACCAGCAGCAGAAACGAGAGCGCCACTTCGCCCGCTACTAACGCCGCGCGCAGGCGTCCCTGGCCGCGGCTGGAAGTCTGGCGATCGCCATCGCGCAACACCGCGGCGATGCGTCCCACCGGCGCGCGCAGCGCGGGAAGCAGGCCGGCGAGCGTGCCCGTACCCATACCCGCAAGCACCGCGAACCCCACCACCCACGGGTTCAGCCCCGCGTCCTGCAGACGTGGAATGCCGAGGAATTCGAGCGCGCGAATGGCGCGCAGCGCGACAAACGCCAATACCAGGCCAAGCGCCGCTCCGAAACCGCTCAGCAGCACCGATTCCATCATCACGAACCGCACCAGCCGCGCGCGTCCGGCGCCCAGGGCCGTCCGCACGGCGATTTCGCGTTGCCGCGCCGTGCCGCGGGCCAGCAGCAGGTTCGCCAGGTTGAGGCAGCCGATGAGCAGCAGCATCTCGACGGCGCCCAACAGCACCCACAGCGCGCGGCGCGTCGATCCGCCGGCAATCCAGGAGCTGGCCGGCTCCATGTGGAAGCCGATGGTCTTATCGGCCGCGGGGTACAGCCGTTCCAGTTGTGCGGCTACGCGCGCCAGGTCGGCGCGAGCGGCGGCTTCGGTGATGCCTGGCGCAAAGCGAGCCACGACCGAGAACTCGAAACTGCCGCGGTCGGCATCCGCACGCTGCGCGAATGGTATGTAAAGCTGGTCGTTGATCCACGGCTCACCGGGCGGAAGCACGCCGATCACGACGCAGGCCCGTCCATCCAGGCGGATGACCCGTCCGAGAATCTTGGGATCGGCGCCAAAGCGTGTCTGCCAGAACCGGTTGCCGAGCAGCACCGCGCGATTGGCGGCGTCGCGGCGGTCGTCGTCGTAGGAAAAATCGCGGCCGATCACAGGGGAGACACCGAGGGTGCGGAAAAAGCCGGTGCTCACCAACGCGATGGACAGCTTCTCGGGCCGGCCGGCGCCGGTCATGATGGCCTCATCGCCGTGGTAGGTTGCGACTTCCTGAAATGCCCGATTCATCGAGCGCAGGTCCCAGAAATTGGCTTCGGTGAACGACGCGCGGTCGAAACCGGCGCCGCGCCGCGTCTCCGAAAGCTCCACCAGGCGCGCGCTATCGCGGAACGGCATGGCTTCCATCAGGGCGGCGTGGAAAATGCTGAAGACCACGGTGCTGGCGCCGATGCCTAGCGCCAGCATCAGCACTCCAAGGATCGAGAGCGACGGATTGCGCCGTAAACCGCGGAGCGATTGTCGCAGCTCGGCGCCGATAGCCGCCAGCGACGCCCCGCTTCGGACGTCGCGCACCTGCTCCTGGATCTGGGCGGCGCCGCCCAGCTCGCACAGCGCATCGCGCCGGGCGGATCGCGGATCGGCGCCGGCGCCGAGGTTCTCGTCTTCCAGCATCTGACGATAGGAATCGATCTCGGCCGCGAGATCGTGTTCCACCCGCGCTCTTCGGGCCAGGTTGCGCCACAGCCATTTGAGGCGTTCCAGCGGCATATCTCCTCCAGTTGCTTTACGATGTCCCGAGCGCGCTCGACATGGCGGCGGCGATCCGCGCCCACTGCGTGGTTTCCTGTTCCAGCTGCCGGTGTCCGGCCCGCGTCAGGCGATAGAACTTGGCGCGCCGCCCGTTTTCGCTCTCGCCCCACGCCGAGCTGAGCCAGCCGGCCTCCTCCATGCGATGCAGCGCCGGGAACAAAGACCCCGGCTTGACGTCGAAAGTACCCGAAGTGACCTGGAGAATGCGGCGCGAAATCCCCAGCCCGTGGAGCGGCTCGAGCGCCAGCACTTTCAGGATCAGCACGTCGAGAGTGCCTTGCAGCAGGTTGGTGGCGGACATGGTGTTACAGACATTCTATACGAAGCCCTATAGAATGTCTATACAATTTGCTCCGCCCCAAAACCTCGACCTTACGACCGTAAATTGAAGCGAACCTGCCGCATGCTACATTCAGGTTTGGTGTTTTCCCGAATCATCTGGATCGTGCTCGACAGCGTGGGAATCGGGGCCATGCCCGACGCGTCCGAGTACCTCGATCCCCCCGGCGCCGATACCTTGGGGAATATTGCGCGGCTGCGGGGTCTGCATGTCCCGAACATGGCGCATCTGGGGCTCGGGAATATCAAGCCCCTTGCCGGCATCGCGCCCGACTCCTCCGCGGCGGGCTCATTCGGACGCTGCACGCTGGCCTCCCCGGGAAAGGATACGACCACCGGCCACTGGGAGATGGCGGGAATTCACCTGGCCAAACCGTTTCCGCTGTATCCGGACGGCTTTCCATCCGGCATAATGCGCGAATTCGAGCGCCGCATCGGCCGCTCCTCGCTCGGCAACAAGGCCGCGTCGGGAACGGAGATTATTCAGGAGCTCGGCGAGGAGCATATGCGCACCGGCTCGCCGATCGTCTACACCTCGGCCGACAGCGTGTTTCAGGTGGCGGCCCACGAGGAAGTGATCCCGCTCTGGGAACTCTACAAGATCTGCGAAACCGCGCGCGAGATCCTGGTCGGACCTTATGAAGTGGGCCGCGTGATCGCACGGCCGTTCGTCGGCACGCCCGGACATTTTATACGCACGGCCAACCGTCACGACTATGCGGTGGCGCCGCCCCCGGGCATGCTTCTCGATCGGTTGGACGAACGCGGAGTCCAGGTCCACGGCGTGGGCAAGATCTTCGACGTGTTTCTGGGGCGCGGAATTCGCGCTTCGGACAAGACCAAAAACAATGCCGATGGAATGGCCAAGACGCTGGCCGCGATGTCCGCTACGCCGGAGGGATTGATCTTCGTCAACCTGGTGGACTTCGATCAGCAGTTCGGGCATCGCAACGATATCGAAGGCTATGGCCGGGCGCTCGAAGAATTCGACGCCTGGCTTCCGGCATTCACCGGCGCTTTGCGGGACGGCGACCTGGCGATTTTTACCGCCGACCACGGGTGCGACCCCACGATTCCCGGCACCGATCACACCCGCGAATTTGTTCCCTTGCTGGCGGCCGGACCGCGAGCGCGGCGCGGCGTCGATTTGGGTCTGCGCGCTTCGCTGTCCGATATCGGGCAGACGGTGGCCGGGAATTTCGGCGCGTCCATCGCGCACGGCGTCAGCTTTTTGCCGCAGATCGCGGCGTAGAACGGACTTTATGAGAAAACCAGTCATGGCGGGCAATTGGAAGATGTACAAGACGCCCGCGGAAACCACTGCATTTTTCGAGAAATTCCGGCCTTTGGTCGAGAAGTCGGAACATTGCGAGATTGTCATCTGCCCGCCGTTCACGAATCTCGCCACGGCCGCCGCCGCCGTGCAGGGATCGCAAATCCGCGTCGGCGGACAGAACGTCGCCTGGGCGAAAGAGGGTGCGTTCACGGGCGAAATCTCCGGCCCAATGCTGATTGCGGCCGGAGCCGCGTACGCCATCGTCGGCCATAGCGAACGGCGCCAGTATTTCGGCGAGACCGATGCCACCGTCCTGAAGCGAACGCAGGCGGCGCTGGAATTCGGCCTGACTCCCATCGTTTGCGTCGGCGAACGGCTGGAAGAACGCGAAGGCGGCCGCACCGAAGAGGTTTTGAAGGGACAGTTCGCCAACGGGATCGCGGGCTTGACCGAGGCGCAGTTCGCCAAAATCGTCATCGCCTACGAACCGGTTTGGGCCATCGGCACGGGCAAGACGGCGACCCCGGAAATCGCCGCCGATGCCCACCGCGTGATCCGGGCCGAAGTGAGCGCGAAATTCGGCAAGGAGGCCGCCGCCCAGGTGCGCATCCTGTATGGCGGCAGCGTCAAGGCCGACAACGTGAGAGCGCTGATGGCGCAGCCGGAAATCGATGGCTCGTTGGTCGGCGGCGCCAGCCTCGACGCCGTATCGTTCGCTTCCATCGTGAATTTCTGACCTACTTGGCGACGGCGTCCAGCATCGCCCGCAACGCCTGTCCGCGATGGCTGACGTCGAACTTGCGGCCGGCGTCAGCCTCGCCGAAGGTGCAGCCGAACGGCGGATAGTAGAAGAGCGGATCGTAGCCGAACCCCGAGTGGCCGCGCGGGGAATCGAGGATCACGCCCTCCACGCTTCCCGAATAGACGCCGACGACGCGCTGGCCGTCGACCAGCGCGATACGGCAAACGAATCGCGCGGAAAAGGGAAAGGCGGCGCCCTGAATGCCGCGCAGTTTCTCCAACAGCAGCCGGTTGTTGGCCTCATCGGTGGCGTCGGGTCCGGCGTACCGCGCCGAGTACACACCCGGCGCGCCCTCCAGGGCGTCGACTTCGAGACCGGAATCGTCGGCGAACAGCAGGCCTTTGACATAGCGCCCGTAGTGCAGCGCTTTGCGGATGGCATTCTCTTCGAATGTCGCGCCGTCCTCGACTGCGGGAGGCAGTTCGCGAAAACCAGGCAACAGTTCGATGGCGACCGGCGCGTGGCGCGCGGCGATCTGGAATTCGCGCAGCTTGCCGGCATTGCCGGTGGCGCAATGAAGCTCGATCAAATCGGCGCCACCTGCCTCTGAATCTCGATGAGCCGCGCGATTCCGCCCCGGGCCAGCGACAGCAGGTCATTCATCTGAGCGTCGTCAAAGGGCGCATGCTCGGCGGTGGCCTGGACCTCGACGAACCGTCCCTCGCTCGTCATGACGACATTCATATCGACTTCGGCTTGCGAATCCTCTTCATAGCAGAGATCCAGCATGGCCTCGCCGCGGACGATGCCGACACTGGTCGCGGCGAGGTAGCTCGCCAGCGGCATCTTGCGAAGAACCCCGAACTGCACAAATTGCCGGAGGGCCAGCGAGAGCGCCACGAACGCGGCCGTGACCGACGCGGTGCGCGTGCCGCCATCCGCCTGAATGACGTCGCAATCCAGGATTACGGTTCGCTCTCCCAGCGCCGCCATGTCGACCACCGAGCGCAGCGCGCGCCCGATCAGCCGCTGAATCTCGTGCGTCCGGCCGGACTGACGGCCTTTGTTCACTTCGCGCGGCGTGCGCTTCGCGGTAGCGCGGGGCAGCATGGAGTACTCGGCGGTCACCCATCCTTTGCCCGACCCGCGTTGGAATTGCGGCACGCTGTCCTCCACGCTGGCGGCGCAAAGCACGTGAGTGTTGCCCAGCTTGATCAGTGCCGATCCCTCCGCGGTCTTGAGGTATCCGGGGATGATTTCGACCGGCCGCATTTCACCGTTCTGACGGTTATCCGTTCGCATTTTTCAACCAAAGCACGATGAGGAGCATCGCCAGGATGAACACCGCCACCAGCAGAATGACGCAGCCGATGCCTCCCCGCGGCGCCGGCCCGCTTTTGCTCTTGGCCCTCACCGGCTTGAATTTGGCCATACGTGCGATGGTACCATCCTGGCGCCGATGGGCTGCTACAATGCGCCTTCGGTCACACGGTGGGGAGCCTTCGTGTTCTCGCGGCGCTGGCATTGTCTTCCCAGCTCGCCTCCGGCCAGACCATCAACGCCCGGATTGGTCAGATGTCTGAGATCGTGATTCAAGAACGTCTGGAAACCGTCAGCACCAGGCTCGATCGGCGCGTGGCGGAACTGGAGTCGCTGTTCCGCGAAGCCGGCTGCCGCGACGACCGCCTCGCGACGCAAACCGTGCCGGGATCGAAGGCGCCGAACGTAATCTGTACGCTCCCCGCCGCCGAACCAGGCGCGCCGGTGATCATCGTGGCGGGACATCTCGATCTGGTGCCGATTGGCACCGGCGCCGTCGACGACTGGAGCGGCGTCGTGCTGTTGCCCAGCCTGTACCAGAGCCTGGCTGTCCAATCGCGGCGGCACACATTCGTCTTTATCGGATTCGCCGCCGAGGAGCGCGGACTGATCGGATCCACCGTGTATGTTCGCCATCTGTCCAAACCCGAAAGAACCCGCGTCGGCGCCATGGTGAACCTGGAGTGTCTCGGAACCACGCCGCCCAAGGTCTGGGCGTCGCGCGCCGACAAGGTGCTTCTGGCTGCGTATGGCCTGGTCGCGAGGTCGCTCAAGCTGGAGTTCGCCGCGTCCAACGTGGACCGCGTGGGCGATGACGATTCCCACCCGTTCCTCAACGCCAGAATCCCCGTGATCACAATCCACTCCATCACCCAGGAAACCTGGAGGCTGCTGCACAGCTCGCGCGACCAGTTGGCCGCGATCGACCCGGGATGCTATTACGACGCGTACCGGCTCGCGGCAACCTATCTTGCCTATCTCGACGGTCTGTTGAACTAGTGGGGCAGGCTGTTAGCGTGCGGCGGGATGGCAGCCCGCCTGTCCTGGTGCCGGGTCTCCGACGGAGACCGCCACGAGCGCCTGCGTCCGCGCGGCGCACTCAGCCCCGCCATCAAAAGCACAAATCCTCCGAGCATCAGGTAGGGCGCGCTGATTTCGGGGAGCGACACCGCCGGCAGGGCGCGTGTCCTGCCGGGTTCGCGCGTCGGCATAGGTTTGACGCCGTTATCGGAGTCCGGCGGCGCCGGGCCCGTACGTGCCGGAGTATCGGCTCGAAGCAACCCGGGTGAGTCATAGATCCCATTTGCCAGGGCAGCGCCGGCAGGAAGGAGGGTGGCGATGCACATCAAAACAGCACAGGACCTTCGTATCATTTGACGAGATGAGATGTGGAGCGGCGCGGCGGATGGTCTCGACGTATTTTGCAGGATGTGTGATCGATCGGGGGTGGGTAGTTGCCTACGAAAAGTGCTCCGGAGAACACGGAACGCACTTACCACGGATGAAATCGGCGGCAATACCTTGACGGCTACCCCTCTTCGCTACAATCAAAAGAGTGCCGGGAGTTTACCTCTCCTATCCCTTTTGCGCGCAGAAGTGTACCTATTGCAATTTCGCTTCTGGCGTTTTTCCACGCGAACTGGAGGCGCGCTATCGGGAAGCCTTACTCGCGGAGCTCCAAGCTCATGACTGGGCGTGGCAGCCGGAGACTGTCTACCTGGGCGGCGGCACACCGGGGAATCTCCCGATCGAGGTCCTACGAGATCTCCTCGATGCGATTCCCGGCCGGCCATGGCTCGAAGCCACCATTGAATCCGCGCCAGGCTCCATCACTCGCGAGACAGCCCGCGGCTGGAGGGAATGCGGCATCGATCGCGTATCGCTCGGCGTGCAATCGTTCGTCGAGCTCGAGCTGCGGCGGACCGGCCGGCGTCACACCGCCGAAACCGTCGCGCGCGAGATCGCGATTCTCCGCCGCGCCGGTATCCACAACATCAATATCGATCTTATCGCCGGCCTTTCGGGACAGACTGCCGGAAGCTGGCGCGAATCGCTCGATTGGATCGAACGGCTGTCTCCGCCGCACGTGTCGGTCTACATGCTGGAAGTCGATGAGGACAGCCGGCTCGGAAAGGAAATGCTGCTGGGCGGCACCCGCTATGGCGCCGCCGAGACGCCGGACGACGATCTGACGGCCTCGCTGTACGAATCCGCCGTGGAGCGCCTCGAGAGCTTGGGGATCCGTCGCTACGAGATTTCCAACTTCTCATGTCCAGGCCGGGAATCGCGCCACAACTTGAAATACTGGCGCCTCGAGCCATACGTCGGCTTCGGCGCCGATGCGCATTCCTTCGATGGCGCCATGCGCTGGAGCAATCCCGATAACGTCGCAGAATACTGTAGAGCAGGCGGGCGCTTTTCGCCGGCTCTGGGCGGTGTTGACAGTCGGCAAAAAGCAATCGCGTGTCCTACGGAGCGTCTGTTCATCGGATTGCGGCTCATGGAAGGCGTCCAACCGACCGCGGAGGAGTGGCAGCGCCACGCATCCGCCATCGAACGATTCGTGGAAGCGGGGCTGGTCGAGACCGACGGCCGCTCGCTCCGACTTACATCGCGCGGCGTGTTACTGTCCAATGAGGTTTTCCAGGAGTTCGTCCTGACATGAATGTGATCGATCTGCGCAGCGACACCGTCACCAAGCCGACGCCGGCCATGCGCCGCGCCATGATGGAAGCCGAGGTCGGCGATGACGTCTACGGCGAGGATCCCACCGTAAACCGTCTCGAGGAGCGGGCGGCCGCCATCGCGGGCAAAGAAGCCGCGCTGTTCGTGCCTACCGGAACCATGGGCAACACCATCGCCGTGAAGGTGCTCACCCAGCACGGCCAGGAAGTGATCTGCGATTCGCGCGCCCACATGCTGGATTATGAAATGTCGATGGTGGCCTGGTTCTCGGGCTGCGTGGTGCGCGCCATTCCGACCGCCAACGGCATTCTTTCGTGGGACGAGATCCGGCCATATATCAAGCCGCTGAGTCCTTATTGCGCGCCCACCGGCCTGGTGGAAATCGAAAACACCCACAATATGGCGGGCGGCCATATCTATCCGCAAAAAGCCGTGCAGGAAATCTGCGACGGAGCCCACGAACGGGGCGTTCCCGTCCACATGGATGGCGCGCGCGTGTTCAATGCATCGGCGGCGCTGGGGCTGCCGGTGGCGGAAATCGCGGCGCCGGCGGACACGCTGATGTTCTGCCTGTCGAAAGGGCTGGGCGCGCCGGCGGGATCGATCCTCGCCGGGCCCGCGAATCTGATCGCCAGAGGACGCCTCTACCGCAAACGGTTGGGCGGCGGCATGCGCCAGGCTGGCGTGCTGGCCGCCGCTTGTCTGATCGCTCTCGAGGAAATGCCGAAACGTCTCCATGAGGACCACGCCAATGCCAGATTCCTGGCGGAGGGCCTGTCGCGGCTTCCCGGCGTCAAGATCGATCCGCGCCACGTGGCGACCAACATCGTGGTCTTCGATGTCAGCGAGTCAAAGGCCGTGCCGGCGGAAATCAGCGCCCGCCTGAAACACCGCGGGGTCCTGCTGAATGCCATCAACCAGCGCCAGATGCGCGCCGTGACCCACTACGACGTGGACCGGGAAGCCTGTGCCCGGGCGCTCGAAATGGTGGGAGAAGCAATGGCATCATAGCTGCTCGCGTGTTTCAATTCGTCCTCGCATTGCATCCTGATAGACTGAGCGTGTACATGAAAAATCTGGCAGTTGCAAGCCTGCCCTGGTGCGGGTGGCTCCTGTTGCTGGCGGGCTTCCCTGTTGCGTATGGGCAACAGTATTCGATCTCCACGATTGCGGGCGGAGCGCCTCCGCCGACCCCGGCGGCGCCGCTTTCCACCACCGTTGGTACCCCCCGGCGCGTCACGCTCGATTCCGCCGGCAACGTGTACTTCACCAGCGGAAACTGCGTCTTCAAACTCAGCGGCTCGACGCTTTCCCTGGTCGCCGGCAATTCGCGGGCGGGCTTCTCGGGAGACGGCGGACCCGCGGTCAACGCGCGCCTGAACGCGCCTTACGGAATGGCGATCGATTCCACCGGCAACATTTATGTAGCCGATTCCCTCAACAACCGCGTCCGCGTGATTTCGCCCGCGGGGATCATCAATACTTTCGCCGGCAACGGATACCTCGGATTTCCGGGGGCCTTCGGCGACGGCGCCGCCGCCGTCAATGCCAACCTGCAATTGCCTCTCGGCGTCGCCGTCGATTCCAAGGGAAATGTCTACATCGCCGATACCGGCAATAACTCCATTCGCGAAGTGACTCCCAACGGCATCATTCAAACGCTCGCGGGCGATGGATATGCATCGTATTTCGGCGATACGCAATTGGCGATTCGCGCCGAATTCAACCATCCGGCGGATGTGGCAATCGATTCGGCGGGCAATATCTATATCGCCGATACTTCCAACGCGCTGGTCCGCCGTATCACAACCGATGGACTGATCAATATTTATGCCGGCAGCACGTCGACGACCGGATATTCGGGCGACAACGGCGCGGCCACATCGGCCGGTCTGATCGAACCGTACGCACTGGCGTTGGACAACTCGTCAAACCTGTACATCGCCGAGCGCGCCGACGGCCGCATACGCGTGGTCAACTACAAATCCGGAAACATCACCACTGCCGTCGGCAATGGCACGCTGGGATTCAGCGGCGATGGCAGCGCGGCCACCCAGGCGGAGCTGAATGTTCCCACCGGCGTGGCGGTCGATTCCGGCGGAAACATCTATATCGCCGATTCCGGCAACAACCGTGTGCGCAAAGCCGCCTCGGGCGGCGGATCCATCAACACCATCGCCGGAAATGGCGGCATCAGCTACTCGGGCGACGGCGGCCGGGCCATTCAGGCGCAATTGAATGCGCCGCAAGCCGTAACCGTGGATGCGGCCGGCAACTTCTATATCGCCGACACCGGCAACCACGTGGTCCGGAAAGTGACGGCCGCGGGCACTATCTCGACCATCGCGGGAAACGGCACGGCCGGCTTCTCCGGGGACAACGGCGCGGGCGGCAGCGCCATGCTGAACGCGCCGCAAGGCCTGGCCGTGGACGCCGCCGGCAATGTCTATATCGCCGATACCGGCAATTCGCGGATCCGCAAGCTGACGGCCGGCGGGACCATTAGCACATACGCCGGAAGCAGCAGCGCCGGATACGGAGGCGATGGCGGCGCGGCTACCAGCGCGCAATTGGACCTTCCCATCGGGCTGACGCTCGACGCGTCCGGAAACCTGTATATCGCCGACTACGGCAACAACGTGGTGCGGAAGGTGACGCCCGGAGGAACCATTTCGACGGTGGCGGGCAGCGGGGTTCAGGGGTATTCCGGCGACGGCGGCCAGGCCACCAAAGCCGCCATGTACGGACCGCAAGCCGTAGCCCTGGACAGCGCCGGCAACTTGTACGTGGCCGATTCCCAGAACAGCCGCATCCGCGTGGTCACCCCCGGCGGGACCATCGGCACCGTCGCCGGAACCGGAATCGCGGGTTATACCGGCGATGGCGGATTGGCCACCCTGGCGCAGATCGTCAATCCCGCGGGCCTGGTGGTGGATTCCAGCGGCAGCATTTATCTGAGCGATTCCGCCTCGGTAGTGCGCAAGGTTTATCCCAACGGTCCCATCTTCACCATCGCCGGCAATACCACGCTGGGTTACTCGGGCGACGGCGGATTGGCATTGTCGGCGCAATTGAACTCGCCCACCGGCTTGGGTCTCGATGCCTCCGGTAACGTCTACGTCGCCGACACCTCGAATCAAGCCATCCGCCTGTTGCAGCCTTCGGTTTCCACAACCGGAATTGCCGCGGTCGTATCCGCGGCCAGCAATCAGACCGGCGCCATCGCCCCCGGTGATGTGCTCGTGCTCTATGGCTCGGGTTTGGGGCCGGCCGGCGGAGCGGTTCCCAATACCGTGGGAAGCAATGGCGCCTTCGGAACCTCGGTGGCCGGCACGACGGTTTTCTTCGCCGGAACGCCGGCGCCGATCCTCTACAGTTCGGCCAACCAGGTCGGCGTGATCGCGCCTTTCGAAATCGGCGGGGCCAATACGGAAGTTTATGTGACGTACCAGGGCCAGCCTTCCAACGCCGTTACCGTGCCGGTGGCGAGTGTAGCCCCCGCGCTCTTTACACTGGATTTCTCGGGCAAGGGACAAGCCGCGGCCATCAACCTCGACGGCAGCGTCAATGGCGCGGCCCATCCAGCGGCGTCCGGCAGCTTTGTCTCGCTCTATGCCACCGGACTGGGCCAGACCAATCCGTCTGGCGTCGACGGAGCGTTGGCCACCGTTCCGCTGCCGCAGCCATCGCAGACGGTCACCGCGACGATCGGCGGCCAACCGGCCACGGTGCAATACGCCGGCGCCGCGATGGGCATCGTGGAAGGCGTCTCGCAGATCAACCTGCAGGTGCCAACCGGGCTCACACCCGGGGCCAATTCCGTGGTGATCACGATCGGCGGCGTTTCCAGCCAGGCCGGGGTGACGATCGTAACCGGAAATTGAAATCCCTCCGCGATTCCTCCCGGCCGGACTAAGATGTCGTAAGGAGGGGATCGATGGAAGCTGGTACCGCGCGAACCTGTGTTCGAATCGAACACGCCGCTCAATACGCCGGCAAACAAGGCTTGAACTATTTCGCGGGAGTGTCCGCGGAGACCGCCGGATCCACCGGTCTTTGCATGCACATGGTTACCATTCCGCCGCGTGGCCGCGCCGTACCGCACCTTCATGAACACCACGAAAGCGCCGTCTACGTGCTCTCGGGCGAAGCCGGCATGTGGTACGGAGAAGGATTGCGCGAACATGTATGGATGCGCGCCGGCGACTTCCTCTATATCCCGGCCAACGTTCCGCATCTGCCTTACAACGTCAGCGATTCCGCGCCCTGCGTCGGACTGATCGCGCGCACCGATCCCAACGAGCAGGAGAGCGTCACGGTTCTGCCGCTGGCCGATCCCGGTATTGCCGAACGGCCCGAACAGAAGTGACTGTCAGGTTCGTTCGGCCGGCGGAGCGCACGGCGCCGGATTTTCGGCTGTATCGATGTGGCGGCGGACGATCTCGGCCAGATCGGCTCTGCGGAGCGGCTTGTTGATGCAATCATCCATGCCGGCCGCCAGGCAGCGGTCGCGGTCTCCCGACATGGCATGAGCAGTCATTCCTACGATCGGCATGTGGCCGCCGGCATCGCGCTCTCTGGCCCGGATGGCGGCCGCGGCTCCAAAGCCGTCCATTTCCGGCATCTCGATGTCCATGAACACCAGTTGGAAGCGCTCCTCTCCAGCCGCATCCAGCGCTTCGTGGCCGTCGCGCACCACGGTCACGCTGTGGCCTTCCTTTTGCAGCAGCCGCAGCGTCACTTTGCGGTTGACCGCGTTGTCTTCCGCCAATAAGATCCGTAACCGCCGGCAGGCGGCTTCCCCGGCCGCGGGAAGGGCCGGCGCCGCGGCCGAATCGGGGCGATCGCCGAGGACACGCTGGATCGCATCTCGAAGCTCCGCCTCGGCGACAGGCTTGGTCAGCGAAACCGCGCGATAATCACGGCAGCACTTGATCTCACGGGCGTTTCTGCCGGCGGTCAACATCAGGATCAAAGTGGTTCGCGGCGCAGTGGCGGACCACACGGCGAAGGCGAGGGCCTCGGTCCCGGGCATCTGAGCGTCGGCCAGCACCACTCCGGCGGCATAAGCCGCGGACTTTACGATGCCGAGCGCGTCGACGTTGTCCTCCGCGGTTTGCACGCGCGCCCCCCAGCGGCTGAGGCAGTCTCCGAGTACCCGCCGGCTGGTGGCGTTGGACTCGACCAGAAGCACCGGCAGACCGTCGAAGCAATTCCGGCCGGAACCGGGCTGCGGTTGTGTAAATTCGCCGGTTCCCACCGGCAGTGTGAACCAGAAGGTGCTTCCCCGCCCCGCTTTGCTCTCCACCCAGATGTGTCCCCCCATCAGTTCGATCAGGCGTTGGGAGATGGTCAATCCCAACCCCGTGCCGCCATATATGCGGGTCAGCGAAGCGTCGGCCTGCTGGAAGGGCTCGAATATCCGACGCTGGTCTTCCGCCCGGATGCCGATGCCCGAATCGCGAATCGCAAACCGCAGCTCGATCGATCCCGGGCGCGCCTCGCAGCCTTGAGCGTCCACCGCGATCACCACCTCGCCTTGCTCTGTGAACTTCACCGCATTTCCGGCCAGGTTCAGCAATACCTGCCGGAGCCGCGCGGCGTCTCCGAGGACATTGTCCGGAACCGACGCGGCAATGTCGCAGATGATCTCCAGTCCCTTCCGATGCGCCGGCTGAGCGAGCGATTTGGCGGTCCTTTCCACGCATTCGCGCACATCGAAGGGTGCCGGATCAAATTCCAGCTTGCCCGATTCGATCTTTGAAAAATCGCCGATATCGTTGAGGATCGCCAGCAGGTTTTCGGCCGACATCTTGGCCACGCCGAGGCACTCGCGCTGATCCGGATCCAGGTCCGACTCGAGCGCGATCTCCACCATTCCGATCACACCATTCATGGGCGTGCGGATTTCGTGGCTCATGTTGTGCAGGAACTCGGTTTTGACGCGGCTGGCATTCTCGGCGGCGTTCCGCGCCTGCTCCATCCTCGCCTGGATGCGGCGGCATTCCGTTACATCCCGGAATCCCCACACACGCCCGATCGCCTTCCCTCGAATCCGCTGGGGTTCGGAGTGACGCTCATAAACCCGGCCGTCTTCGAATTCCAGCACATCGTCGGTCTTGGATTCGAGGTCCTGATACAATTCCCGCACCTTGCCCAAAAATGCGTCGGGATCGCGCAACTGTCCGGCCACGTGCCGGAGGAGCGTGGCATCGTCCTTCGATTCCAGGACCGGTTCCGGGATGCGCCACATATCAACGAAGCGGCGGTTGTAGGTGACCACCCGGCCGGCGGCGCTCACCACCAGGATTCCATCATCGGTGGACTCCAGAACGGCGCGAAGGTGTTCCGACCTTCGTTCCGCCTGGCGTAGCGCGATCAGGCAGGCGCAGCCCAGGACCACCACCGGAGCGATGTATAGAATGCCGATCATATAGAGGATGGGAACGCGTCGCCGGCCGAACCCCGGCCGCCGGGCGGCCCAGGGGATTGCGGCGGGCCATCTGTCCGGGTTCCCGGCTGTGGGATCAGGCGCACGGTGAACACCGTTCCGCCGTTGGGTGTGGAGGTGAAAGAGACTTCCCCTCCGAGGTACCGCTCCGTCAGCAGTCTCACCGCGTAGGTTCCAATCCCCCGCCCGGCTGCCGCCTTCGTCGTAAAGGATCGCTGAAAGATCTGCAATTGAACTTTTTCGGACATGTACGACGAATTGTGAATATGGAACGTCGGCCCTCGGCCGGCGTTTTCAAACGAAACCCGCACCGACTCGCCCGGCGCCGATGCCTCGAGCGCGTTCTTCATCAGATGCCCCAGAACCCGCGAGAGGAGGACCGGGTCAGACTGAAACCGCGTGGGACCGGTCACCACGGGCGGGGCTATGATCTTCCCGTCCGCCTGCGAGTGGCGGGCATAAAAATCGCATAAGCCGCAAAGCAGGCGGTCGGCTTCGACTTCGACCATGTTTGTTCGCAGTTCACCGCGCTCGGCTGCTATCAGATCCCGATAGGAGCGAATGGCCTCCAGCAGCTCTTCCGACAGATTGCAGGCCGTGACGTTCATTTCCAGCATTTCCGAGGGCGATGCCTCCGTCGCCGCCTCGAGTATGCCGTTGAGCCCGGTTGCCAGGTCCAATACGTCGGTGAAGAACACCCGTTCCAGAACCGTGCGCCGTTTTTCGTCCGTGATGTCCTGAATTGCCAGGATCGTGAACTGCCCATCCAGTGTAAGCGGCGTTCCCCAGGCGCGCAGGTCGAGCGATGCAAAGCCCGATGCAGTGCGGCAGTTGATTCTGCACTCCTGTACCTGGGGCGTATTGGTTCTGCTGCTTTGCCAGACAGTATTCACGATTCCGCACAACGAACACGACTTCGAGGTGCCGCAGCCGGCGTCCCGCTCCCGCGAATGAACGCAATTCAACAGTTCGCCCACGCGATGTCCGACCACGCCGTCCTGTCCGGTGCCCGCCAGCTCCAGCAGCCTGTCGTTGCCATATACGATCTGACGCTGCAGGTTCAGGATCATCGCCGGTTGAGGAAAGCTATTGAGCAACTGCCGGACAAGGGGGAGCATCCCCAATCTCTCGTTGTCCGTCCGAATCTGGTCGGGGGCAGCTCTTTGCGCGGGAGCGAAGTCCGTGATCGGCGTGTCCATCAGGCCCGCACACCTCCGCGCTCCCCGGCCTGGCAGACGACAGATGCAGAGGGCTGGTATAGGCCTGAATTCAGCCGGTGCGCACCTGAATTTGTGCAGTTTCTAGAACGGCGGCAAACTGGCCCATGGCTCACGCCTTACTTATCGGCCGGGACCGACCGTTTTAGCTTCGGAATTTTGCGGGTACTCCGTTCCTACTCAGAGGGTTTCTTGCAGGATCTTCGCCCGCTGTTCGTCACGGAATTTCCGCAACTTGTCTCGCAACCCCGGCCTTTTATTGGCCAGTATGGCGATGGCCAGTAAGGCGGCATTACGCGCGCCGGGGGTTCCGATTGCCAGCGTGCCCACGGGAATGCCCGCGGGCATCTGTACGGTGGAAAGCAGCGAATCCATCCCTTTCAAAGCAGCGCTTTCCATCGGGACCCCCAGAACCGGCAGAACCGTGTGCGCGGCGCAAACTCCCGCCAGATGGGCCGCGCCTCCCGCCGCCGCGATTACTACCTCGACCCCCCGCGATTCCGCCGCCGAAATGTACCCGGCCGTCTCGGCAGGCGTGCGGTGCGCCGAAAGTACCCGGCATTCGTGCGGTACCTCGAATTTAGTGAGCATCTCGTCGCACTGGCGCATCGTATCCCAGTCCGATTTACTGCCCATAATCACTACAACCAGCGGGGCGGCGTCCATAGCTGTCTATTATTGTCCTTGAGCGAGAGTGAATCCGGGCTGTCCATCGAACACCCGCAGCGATTCGGTCATGGCGATCTCGATTCCGGCCCCGGCGACACGGCCCAGCACCCCCAGGCACTTGGCCATTTCGGTGCCGTTTTCCGACATGAAGCGGCAACGGAAGCTGTCGGTGCAGAATGTTTCCGCGCGGCCGGCCGGCCACACCTTTACACCTCGATTATCGATCATCTGCAGCGTCAACCCGTCGCCGGCGAACTTGCCCATGACGGCCGCGAGCTCCTCGGAGTTGCGCGACGGCCAGTAGACGAAAATATCGATGCCCCGCAGTTCCATCCGGGCGCTGGCTTGGCTCACCACCGCATGCGTAGCCGGGGCCCCGCCCCTGGCATATTCCACCGGCTTCAACCGGTTGGGTTTCTGTCCGATGCGCGCCACTACCGCCTGCGCGAATTCCTTGGTCCCCACCTTTTGCGTGCTGACGCCCTCGGTGAAGATGTCATAAGTGTGAATGCCGTCTTCGATGGTCCGCAGCCAGGCATTATGGACGCGTTCGGCAGTGTCCGGCTGATCGATATGCACCAGCATCAGCACCGCTCCCAACAGCAGGCCCGATGGATTGGCTAAATTCTGGTTGGCGCGGCGCGGCGCCGATCCGTGGATGGCTTCGAACATGGCGCACTTCTCGCCGATATTGGCCGATCCCGCCAGACCGACCGACCCGGCGATCTGCGCCGCCACGTCGGAAAGGATATCGCCATAAAGATTCGGCATCACAATGACATCGAACGCTTCCGGCGTATCGGCCATCTTGGCGGCGCCGATGTCCACAATCCAGGCTTCTTTTTGTATGTCGGGATAGCCGGCCGCGATTTCGTCGAAGATCTTGTGGAACATGCCGTCCGTCATCTTCATGATGTTGTCCTTCATGAAGACGGTCACCTTTTTGCGATTGTGGCGCCGCGCATATTCAAAAGCGTAACGCACGATCTTTTCCGTGCCCGGACGGGAAATCAGCTTGATACAGGAGGTGACTTCGGGGCTCAACTGGTATTCGATGCCGGCGTACAGGTCCTCTTCGTTCTCGCGTACGATCACGACGTCCATGTTGGGGTGCTTGGTATCGACGAATGGGTGGTAGGAGACGCAGGGCCGCACGTTGGCATACTGGCCGAGAGTTTTGCGGGTGGTGACGTTGAGGCTTTTAAACCCCCCGCCTTGGGGGGTAGTGATGGGAGCTTTGAGGAACACCTTGGTTCGCAGGAGCGACTCCCAGGAACTCGGCTCGATACCGGCGGTATTGCCGCGCAGATAAACCTTTTCTCCAATCTCGATCGTTTCAATCTCGATCGCGGCGCCAGCTGCCTCGAGAATCTGGAGGGTGGCGGTCATGATTTCCGGCCCGATGCCATCTCCATAGGCAACGGTAACGGGCGTTTTTGTGGCCATAAGCGGAAAGCTCAGGATAATCGCATTTCTCGACACCCGCAAGCGGGACTACGTGGCGAATCGCAACAAGTGCCGCCCGCTTGTTCACGCTACGACACCATCCGAGCTGCCCGGCCTCGAAAACGGCCGTAACGGAAGTAAATGACCAGACCGATTGCCAGCCAGAGCACTAACCGCAGGCAGTTGCTCCAGCCCAGTGTTGCCATCAGGAGCAGATTCACCATGATCCCCAGAATCGGGACCAAGGGGACTAGCGGGGTCAAAAAAGGCCGCCGCAATTCCGGGTGGGTGCGGCGCATAATCGGAATACCCACGCACACAATCACAAATGCGAACAGCGTTCCGATGCTGGTGATCTTCCCAACCACCGCAATCGGCGCAAAGGCCGAAAACAGGCCAACGAAGATCATGAGGATCAGGTTCGACCGCCATGGCGTGCGGAATCGCGGATGAACTTCGCTGAACAAATGCGGCAACAATCCATCGTTTGACATGGAGAAAAACACTCTCGATTGGCCCAGCAGCATGACCAGCATCACCGATGTGAGCCCGAGCAGGACCGCAAAGTTCATCAGGATGGCCAGCCACGGATACGGCAGCTTTTCGAGAGCCAGAGACAGGGGCGCCGCCACGTTGAGACGGCGGTAATTCACGATCCCGGTAAGCACCCAGGAATACAGGATGAAGAGCACCGTACACACGGCCAGCGACCCGAAAATGCCGATGGGGAGGTCGCGCTGCGGCCGGCGCGTTTCCTGGGCGGCGGTCGAGACGGCATCGAACCCGATATACGCGAAGAAGGTGAGGCCGGCGCCGCTGAAAATCCCGCTCCAACCGAAGCTGCCGAATTCGCCCATGTTCGCCGGGATCAGTGGCGTGTGATTCACGGGCTTCATGTAATTCCATCCGATCAGGATAAACACCAGCAGAACCGCGACCTTCACCGCCACGATCACCGAGTTCACGCCGGCCGATTCGCGAATTCCCACGATCAGCAGCCACGAGACGGCCAGCACGATCGCTACCGCCGGCAGGTTGATAAGTCCGTGGATTTGCGAGCCATCCGATAGCGTAATCGGCTGAAACGGAGAGGCGATGAGTTGCGGCGGCAGGTCGATGCCGATATCGTGCAGCAGCGAGACCAGCGTCTGCCCCCACCCGATGGAGACGGTGGCCGCGCCCACGCAGTACTCCAGCACAAGGTCCCATCCGATGATCCACGCCACCAGTTCCCCCATGGTGGCATAGGCATAGGAGTAGGCGCTTCCGGCGATGGGAATCATGGTGGCGAATTCGCTGTAGCAGAGCCCCGCCAAAGCGCAGCCGATGGCTGTGAGAACGAAGGAAAGGACGATGCCGGGCCCGGCTTTGGTGGCCGCCACCACCCCGGTGAGCGTGAAAATACCGGCGCCGATTACGGCGCCGATGCCGAGCGCGATCAGCGATCCCGGCCCCAGGGTGCGTTTGAGGGCCTGTTCGCCCTCCGATTCGGCCAGCAGACTCTCGACCGGCTTGGTGGCGAACAACGGGTTCTTCACGACCCACGGAATATCATGGGCCGCACGACGCCTCAATCGATTTGCGACGAGCCGTTATCGATCCGCGACGAGACGCACTACGATTCGCGAGATTAGCGGCTCTGCGGCCCCAGTTCGCCCCGCTCCGCGGCAATCAAATACCTGGCAATGTTTCCCGCATGCAGCAGATGTGTCACCACAAAAAAGAGACACACCTTCAGCAGCAGGGCGATCAGGTAGGTGTACACCGACCACGCCGGATCGATGCGGTCGAAGAATACATAGATCATCTGGATCAGTGCGTAACCGTAAAGCGGAGCGAGCATCCAGCGTGGCACCTGCATCCAGTGGCTGTCGAACCGGCCGACCAGGAAGGCGATCGCCAGTCCATCGTAAACGCCCAGGAAGGCCACACCGAAACCACCCAGGCCCCACCAGCCAAGGCGCGATGCGATGGCCAGCGCGATCACCCCGATTCCCACCGCCCAGGTGCTCGCCACCGAACGCCGAAATGCCGCGTCGCGGCTCGGGCGAGCCGGAATCGAGACGCTGGGTTTATCCAGCACCAGGAAACACCAGAACAGCGGAAAGGCCGTGAGCCCGTTGAGGACGTCGGTCACGGGATTCCATGGGGAGCGCACCTGCGGATGGATCGCCAGCCAGGCGTAGAGCACCAGCCAGGCGGCCCAGGCCCATCTCCAGCCCTTGATGAACTGCGCGAGGCAACGGCCGGCGATGGGATGGGTGTCGGCCGAAATCCTCGCGGGACGGAGCAGGGGCGTAAACTGGAGCCCCAGCAACAGCGCCGCAATGGCCGCGTGTACCTCGTGCAGAAGCGAGGGGACGGGCAGCGTCGAGGCGGGCGGCAAACTTCCGCCGGAAATGCCCAGTGAAGATCCGAGGTTCTTGACCACGGCATAGGAAAGGCTGCCCGCCAGAGCCGTCGCCAGGGACGTGACCGCCGGACGAACCACCGAGAGCCAGAAAGGTTCCCTGCGCGGCGCTTGTCCATGGACCGCAAGGGCCGGCTCGGGCGCCGGAGATTCTTCCCAAGTCCGCAAAATGGCTGCGGCGCGTTCGCGCTCACCGGGCGCGCTGAAGGCGCTCCGCAATGCTTCGGCCTCCATCAGCTCGTTGAACAGCTCCTGGTCGGCGGCAGCCGCCGCGAACAGCGATCGTTCCTCTTCGGGAGTCAACCGGCCGGCGCCGTAATCCGCGAGCAGACGGGCCGTCTCGCGGCCGTCAACCGGTTCCATAAAAGCTTCCGCCCAGATTCCGCCGGAGCGCCTGGAGGCAGCGCTGCCGCAGCACGTAAATATAGTCGGGATCCAAACCGAGCGCCGCCCGAACCTCGGAGTATTCCATCTGCTCGATCAATAGCATGCGCAGCAAATCGCGGCAACGGGCCTGCAGTTCCATCATGCCGAGCAGGATCCGGTCCACCAGTTCGCGGCGGGAGGTGGATTCTTCCGGATCGGGAGCCGCGGTCTCGCGCTTGGGGCCGGCCGCCATCGGGACAGTGCGCGCGCGATCGCGATAAAGCTGGCAAATTCGATTACTCGCAATCCGTGTCGCCAGTTTGAGCAGATCGATCTGCGCGCGGACGTGAGGATAGCGATCGAGCAGGATCAGGGTGCAGTCCTGCGCGACGTCATCGGCATCGGCCGGCGCATGGTGGCGGGCTAACAGGAAACCGCGGATGCGCTCGTGGACGAGTTCCAGGTTCGCGCGGTATTCCTGGTTGTTCGCGGAGTCGCCTCCCGCCATCGCGCATCATTGTACCGCGGGCCGTTCACGAAATATTCTCCGCGCGTTGATAGATCGCGGCCCGTTCTCCGTTAACTGAATATGAGGGACACAGCCGAGGCGGAGCATTGGACGGAGCGCACCGCGGGCCGGGAGCGGCTGGCGGTCCGGGAACCCGGGCGAATCCGGCTCCTGGATGTCGCGGGGGTGAGCTGGGTAAGCGCGGAGGGCGATTACGTGCGCTTCCACGCCCCTCAACAGACTCTTTTGGTGCGAAAGACCATGGCTGCCGTGGAACGTGAGTTGGCGGAACGGCGATTCGCGCGCATCCATCGCTCGGCGATCGTGAATCTGGATCACGTCGTCGAGTTGCGGCCTGCGGCCGGAGGAGACTGGCTAGCGGTGCTGCGGGAAGGCATCGTGCTCCGCGTGAGCCGCGTGTACCGGCGCCGCGCCCAATCACTTTGGTGTCCGGGGCGGCGTGGGGTTCGGCCGGACCCGGAAAAACCGGCAGACGCCAGGTGATCCGACAGGGTGTCGGGCGGCGCTAATGAAGAATCAACAAGATAGGCGCACAAATCCGAAAACGTGTCGGAGAATCTCCGCCGGTTGAATGTAATTCCGCCCCGGTTAGAGAGGCCTACAATATAGCTTCATGCGATTCTCGCGCTACGCCTGGGCGGTCCTCGCGTTCAACGTGCTGGACGTGCTTTGGGGCGCGCTGGTGCGCGCCACCGGATCGGGCGCCGGCTGCGGCGATCACTGGCCGCTCTGCAACGGCCAGATCACGCCGGCATTCGCCACCTGGAAGACCGCCATCGAATTCACCCATCGCGCCATCACCGGCATCGATACCTTCGCCGTGCTGCTGCTGGTCGTCTGGGCCTTCCGCGCGTTTCCGCGAGGATCGCTGGTCCGGCGCGGCGCGGTGCTTTCGGCGGTGTTTCTGGTGAGCGAAGCGCTGTTCGGCGCCGCGCTGGTATTGTTGCAGCACGTCGCGTATGACACATCTCTTGCCCGCGTCTATTGGCTGTCCGCTCACTTGACGAATACGCTGACGCTGCTGGCCTGCCTCGCGCTCACGGCCTGGTGGGCCGAGGGACATCCGCCGGCGCCGGCGCGCGGCCGGGACTTCTGGAGCGGCATGGCGGCGCTGGTGACGGTGGTGGCCGTCGGCATCACCGGCGCCATCTCGGCTTTGGGAGATACACTCTTTCCCGCGCCATCGCTGGCCGCGGGACTGGCGCGCGATTTCGACCGGACGTCGAACGTCATCCTGCGATTGCGCGGTTTGCATCCCGCGCTGGCCGGGTGCGTCGGGGCGTGCGTGTTGCTGTACGCCCTCAGCCGCGCCGGCGCGGACCGGAACGTCAGGCCACTGGGCTACGCCGTGGCTCTGGCGGTCGCGGCGCAGATCGCCGCTGGATTCCTGAACCTGTTGCTGCTGGCGCCCGTGTGGATGCAGATCGTCCATCTCTTGCTGGCGGATGTTGTCTGGATTTCGCTGGTGCTGCTGGCGGTCTCGCCGAACGGGCCGGTGAAACGCCTGTCCTGACCCGGCTGGGATCGATATAATTGCCGCAGAACCGAAACCCGGAGGTGCCATCTTGGACGCGGGCAAGCTCATCGACGTCATCCTGAAGGCGCTGGAATTTCGCTCGACTGTTCTGACACTTGTGCTCGGCGCAACCGCGTTTGCGATCGGACGCATGTGGCCGGAGAAAAGCCTGGTCCCCGACCGGCGGTTGATGCTCCGTTTTGCGCCTGCATTCGGTTTCTGCATCGCCGCCTTCTGGAAGTTAGGAAGGGATTTTGCCCAACTGGCTGCCGCCGCGGCCGGTTCCGGCATGATGGTGTTTACGGCCAACTGGCTCAACGACGTGTTTTGGGTCGACCTTATGATAGGAGCTGCGTTCTTATGCCTGTGCCTAGGAGTTGGGCTGGCGCGCCCATGACTTTCGGGCGCCTGTCTCTAATCGTTCTAGCCGGTTTCCAGGTGACCGCGGCGGCGCAGAGTCCGCCGGGCCCCGAGAGCGCCTTCCTCGGGAGGATCGCGGTCGTCTCCCTTTCCTCGACGCCGCAAGGCCTGGAGGCCTCGTCTCAGATCGGAAAGCTCACATACCAATTGCTGGAAAGCCCTCCCAAGAGCGTCAAGAGCGCCGATCCGCAATTGGAAATCGCTCTGGTGGGAGGCCCCAGGAGCGTCATCGCTAGTGGCAGCCGGGAAGTGGCGTCGGGACTGGCCGGCGAAATCGGCGACGGCCACATCGTCGAGATCGAGTACGAGCCGCGAAGCAAAGAAGCCAGTTCCGGGATGCTGCTGGTGGACTTGTCCGATGTGAGGAACAAACAACTGGGGCCCGAGCATGTCCTCTTCGCTCAGGTCGTGCACGATTTCGCCGCCAAAGCCGCCGGCTATGCTTCGCTGGCGTACGCGACCATTCTGCAGAGTCTCTCGGTGCTTCGGCCCGTGAAGTGGGTCGCGGTGTATCTGAATTTGTACACCGATCCTGCCGAGGCAACCTTTTTGTTTGGCTCGGAGGATCCCGGAACCACGGACAGGACGGGCCATGGCGAGTGGAAGGGTCCCATGCAGGTAGGGACGGTTCCGTTGCGGGTAATGAAGCATGATTACCTGGATCATACTCAGAACCT
>Ga0335078_10000877_pt1 | contig 45813 bp, 45 predicted proteins | sample Lox_Sample_32_FD_206711 | JGI IMG/M metagenome (GOLD analysis project Ga0335078, IMG submission 206711) | Soil microbial communities from Loxahatchee National Wildlife Refuge, Florida, United States - Lox_Sample_3.2 | ecosystem: Environmental > Terrestrial > Soil > Wetlands | place: USA...
ACGCGTGTTTGATGGAAGAATTGCCCGAGGAGCCGACGACGCTCGAGACGATCCCGGAGATTCGGCGTCTCGTTTCCGCCGATCGAGGTGAAGAAGTGGGGCTTCGTGCGATCCTGCAACGCCCCGAAGCGCTCTCGAAGGTCTGGCGGCGCGTTCTCCGTGCTGCATGAAACGACGGAGGCGTCATGGGTATCTGCGCTCCCTCCACGCACAGCTTTCTATCGCTCCTTCGGATCTCGCGTTCGAGCATCGCGAGCCCGCCGTGGTTCGCGTCGCCCGTGGACGTTGAGGAGGACGAGACGTCGATTACCGTCATTTTCCACGTGCCCGAGAAGAGCTACGGCCATGTGCACGTGCAGGTGAGCGATCAGAGCGTCACGTTGTGGGGTCGCTCGCACGCGATGCGGCTCTGCGCGCTCCCGTGCGCGATCGTCACGAATGGAGTCGCGACGGAGCGCTCGGGCGACTTGCTTCGTGTTCGCATCGCCAAGAAGCGTCCGGCCACGGACTCGACGGCGTTCGCGTCCACTTGACTCGATGAAATCGAGAACTTAATCGCTTTTGCAAGACCCAACCCAAGGAGGTGTTTCATGTTGACGACATGGGATGCCGTCTCGACGCTGGATCGCATGTTCGATGATGTCATGGGGTCAGCGTTCGGCACGGCGACGAATTCCAAAACGTTCGAACCGGCCATCGACGTGCACACGAGCGAGCGAGAGGTTGTCTTCCTGTGCGACGTGCCAGGCGTGAAGCAGGAGGATCTGGAGATCACGCTCGACGACCACGTGCTCACCATCAAGGGGACGCGCAAGTTCGACGGCGACGAGAAGGTGCAGGTCGTGCTCGGCCGTGCCTACGGTGCCTTCAGCCGCGCATTCACGCTGCCCGATACGCTCGACGAGGAGAACCTCGCGGCGAGCCTTGCCGATGGCGTGCTCACCATCCGCATTCCGAAGCACCCCAAAGCCAAGCCGCGGAAGATCGCGATCGGAGGCGGCTCGGACGCCAAGCAGCTCGAGGAGAAGGGATGAACAAGAGCAACGCGCTGCCCACCCAGCCTCGAACATCACGTTCTCTCGACTACCTTCGCAAGCGGTCACAACATCGCACGTGGTGGAACTCCGCCCGCATCGCGTTGCTTCGCGGGCGATCAGGAGAGGTCGTCCACCAACCCATCAGCCACAACACCTGCAAGCGTGTCTGAGCCCTGGCTCCCTCGTTCGTGTATCGCAGCAACATCACAACCTGAACCCGAAGCGCCGAGAGGCGCACGAGGGGCGGCACCGAAGGTGTCGCCCCTTCCTTTTAACAAGAGCAGCGCCACCGGTCGCGCCGAGCAAATCAGGCGATTCATAGGACGATCCGCTCGTGGACAAGGAGCTTTCCGAGCGCGTCTTCCATGATCGCGCGCGCGCGGCCCGTCGCGTCGGCGAGCTGCGCGTGCATCTTCGCATCTGCGTCGTTTCGGTTCTCGCACGCGCGCGAGTACTCCTCGAACGCGATGAGCGAGATGAGGAGCTCGGAAAGGTGGTTCGGGCACTCGCACGCGATCGATGACTGAATCTCGGCGAGGCGCCCGAGCTGCGCGCGCGAAAAACGAGTCGAAGGCGGGCGTACGCTGGACTCGACGATCGCGGGCGCCGCAGGCTTCGTTACGTCGAGAATTTCGCGGACCACGACGCTCGTCATGTGCGTTCTCAGCGCGTCGAGACGAATCGGTGACTTGATCGGACGAACACCAGCGCGAGCGGCCTCGCGTAGCGTCTCGCGCTTCGCGAACCGGTGGAGCAAGAGCACGAGCTCGGGCTGCGCTTTCGCGCTGAGGCGAGCGACCTCTTCGAGTGGGGCATCACCGAGTAGCTCGATGTCGAGCGCGAGGATCGTCGGCTGGTCGTGCATGAGGAATTGCCGCAGCGCTTCGAGATCGGTTCCAGCCCATGAGAGCTCGACCGGCGCTAGCGCGTCTGGACGCTCGCGCCACTGCGCCAGCAAGTATTCATCGAGGATCGCAACGGTGGCCATGACGTATCCGATGCTCCATGGGCCGTCGGGTCGCGCTTCTTGTCCAAGGTTTGTATAGTGTTCGCGTGGCCGCGAAGCCGTCTCTTCTCGACTGTCGCGGATCCGTCACGTCCGGGCCTTGAGCACGCTGAGCGCCGCCTTCGCGCTCGCGTTTCCCGCTTTCGCCGAGCGCTCGACGATGGGCTTTGCGAAATCCGCGTGTGCCGCGAGCCACTTTGCGGGCGCGTCTTTCGCGGACGACTTGCCGAGCATGGAAAGAACGAAGTCGACCGTTTCGGGCGCGCGCACCATCCCGAAATCACGAATGGCCGACGGAATGGTCGCGGCGACGAACTTCCGTTTCGCGAGCCCGCGCATCGCGGCGACGCCCGCGATCGCGACGAGGCGAACCGAGATGTCCCCTTTGGTCTCTTTCGCGACGCACTCGAGCACCAAATCCGCGTCGTCGTGTGCGTATTCGACCCAGCCCAAATCGAGGTGCCAACCGCTCGCGATGCGACGCCGCACGGCCGCAGCGCCGTGAAGCGAAAGATCGAGCATCCCCGCGCACCACTGCCAGTCGTCGTTCTTCTTCGCGAGATCCTCGAAGCGTTTCTGTTGCGCTTCGAAACGCGCGACGTGTTTCGCGCGATCGCGCGACCGCAAGAGCATGAAGCCGACGGTCCCCGCGAACGCCATCAAGTTGTACGCCTCCATCGGCGTTCCTTCGCGTTTCTCGTTCAGCGGCGCTCGCGCTTTCTCGAATCCTTCGGCCATCGCCGTGAGCATCTCGTCGGTGCCGAGCGTCGCTTCGACGAGGTACGCGTAGTCGCAGATCTTGAACTCGTACGTGTGCTGCGAGAACGTCATGAGCGTGTCGACGAGCTTCGCGCGCACTTCGTCCTTCGATGGCTCGGCGTCGATTTCCAGCATCGCGATCGTTTCGGCCGTGCCGATTTGCGTGATGGGCCCCGTGCGCAGCACGCGCCAGGCGACGCGTCGCGGCCACTCCGAGAAAAACGTCTTCGGATCGATCGACGCGATCCACGCGAGCGCTGCCTTCTTCGGATTCTTCTCGCGCGGGTCGCCTTCGACGAAGCGCGCCATGCGCGGCCACCCGCGCGCGAGGAGATCGTCCTCGTCTTTGGTGAAACAGAGCATGCGACGAGGCTCGCGCCGCCGGCGCGTTTGAGCAACGGGATTACCAAATCAGTCCGACATTCTGCGCTGCATGTACGACCGCCTTCGAAGAGGGCATCCTCGCTTCACGATGCGCGTGGCTAGCCAAGCCCAATTTCGTTGCGACGGGCGCTGGATCCGCGACGACCTCGGTCGCGTGCGCATCTTCCGTGGCGCCAACGTGTCGGGGCGCAGCAAGGTTGCGCCGTTCCTGCCGTTCGAAGATCCCTCGCGCTTCGACACGCTGGCGTCGTGGGGGTGGAACGCGGTGCGCCTGCTCGTGATGTGGGAGGGGCTCGAGCCCGAGCGCGGCGTCTACGACGACGCGTATCTCGACGCGCTGAGAGTGCTCGCCGAGGCCGCGGGCGAGCGCGGGTTGCATGTCATCGTCGACTTCCATCAGGATCTCTTTTCGCGTGGGCTCGGTGGCGATGGCGCGCCGAGTTGGGCGGAGAGAACGAAACTGCCGGAGCCGGGGCGCGCATGGTTCTTTCGCTATCTCGCGCGCCCCGCCGTCGGCCGCGCGTTCGAAAGATTTTGGCGCGACGAGGACGGCCTGCGCACCTCGATGCTCGCGTGCATGCGTCGCGTGATGCGTGTGATGTCCGATGTCCCAGCGGTGGTCGGCTACGATTTGTTCAACGAGCCCATGGGCAGCGTGGGGGCGCTGCTCGGCGGCGCGCTCGAGCGCCAATCGCTGCCGGAGTTCTACGAGGCATGCATTCGTCTGCGAGACGAAATCGATCCGACGCGCCTCTTGTTCATCGAGCCGTCTCCGTTTGCGGCCTTCGGCGCACCCGTCAGGTTGCCGCGCATGTCCGCGCGAAATCTCGTTTTCGCGCCTCACCTTTACGACGCGGCGGCCATCGTCGGCGCGCGCTACGTGCCGGCGCTTTCGCTCTTTCCGCTGACTCTGCGACGCATCGAACGCGCCGCGCGACGGCTCGAGATGCCGCTGCTCGTGGGTGAGTTTGGTGTGTTGAACGGCGTTCGCCACGGTCTGCGCATGATGGAGGACGAATGCCGCCTGCTCGATCGTGCGTTCGCGAGCTCGATGGTGTGGCACTACAATCCGACGGACGTCGACTGGAACGACGAGGATGCATCGATCGTCACGCCGAGCGGCGGCGACCGACCCTGGACGCGCGCGCTCGTGCGCCCGTATCCGCGCGCGCTCGCCGGCGAGCCCCTGTCGTGGGAGAGCGGTGACGGTCGCTGGAGGCTCGCGTACCGCGCCATCGGCGACGCGCCGACGGAGATCGTCATCCCTTCGCGCTGGGCAGGCAACGGCTGTCGAGTGCGCGTCGAGGGTGCGGAGTCGCGATGGCTGGGCAACGAAGACGGCACGCTGCTCGCCGTCGACCGCGCCCGCACGGAGATCGTGCGCGTCGAGATCGAACGCTAAGCTTCGCTCGCAGGAGCTACTGGCAGAACGTCGTGATCGTCGCCGGGTCCCACTTCGCACCGTCGCATTGAAGCTCGGTGGCGGTTCCATCGGCGTGGACGTAGTCACACGTCATCGACGTCGTGCACGAGGAGAACGCGCTCGGTTCATCCGATGGGCACGAAGCGGCGAGCGGATAGCACGCCCATCGTGGTCCGCCATCGCATCCTGCGAGCGACGCGCACGCGCACGCCGTGCCCGCATCGTTCGCGATGGTGCCTGCGGTGACGCACGGACAGCCTGTCTTCACTTCGCCGTCGGCACACGCACTCGCGTCGGCGGATTCAATCTCTCCGCCACACGCCACGCACGACGCAATGAGAAGGACGCCTCGGATCATGGTGATGAGATAGGTGGTCTCGAAACGACTCTACACGACGACTCGCGCGAGCGGACGTGGCGCCGCGTGCGACGGCGTGCGATCTTCGTAACGCGATGACCGATCACGGCTACCTTCACGGTTACCGCGCCGAGGAGCGCGAGCGGCTGCACCGGCAGGCGCGGTTCCTCGAGCCCATGGTGCACGATCGCTTGCCCTTTCGCCGCCGCCGCCGGCTGCTCGAGGTGGGGTGCGGCGTCGGTGCGCAGACGGAGATCCTGCTTCGGCACTTTCCCGACGTTCACGTGACGGGCATCGACATCAACGACGACCAGCTCGCCGAGGCGCGCCGCTTCCTCGCGACGGTCCCTTACGCGACGAATCGGTTCGACATCCAAAAGATGGATGCAGAGAAGCTGACGTTCGAGGCGGAAGCCTTCGATTGCGCGTTTCTTTGCTGGGTCCTCGAGCACGTGAAGAGTCCCGCGCGCGTGCTCGGCGAAGTGCGCCGCGTGCTTTCGGCGGGCGCACCTGTCGTTTGCAGCGAGGTGTTGAACGCCACGTTCTTCATCGATCCCTACAGCCCCGACACGCTTCGTTACTGGATGGCGTTCAACGATCACCAGATTGACCTCGGAGGGGATCCGTTCGTCGGAGCGAAGCTCGGAAACCTCCTGTCGTCCGTCGGCTTTCGCGACATCGTGACGGAGGTGAAAACGTTTCACCTCGACAACCGCGCTCCAGCCGAGCGCGCGGAGCTCGTCGCGTACTGGACCGAGCTCTTGCTCAGCGGCGCGCCCGCGCTTCTCGACGCGGGCAAGGTTTCGAAGGACGTCGTCGAGGGAATGACGCGCGAGCTCGACCGCGTGGCGCGCGATCCGAACTCGGTCTTCTTCTACTCGTTCATCCAAGCCCGCGCCCGCGCGTGGTGAGGTCGAAGCGACGCGGCAGCGCGGCACGTTCATGATTAAGATCGGGCTCGATGCCTCGCGCTGCGCAGATGCTGACGGTCGTCTTGGCCTTCTCGCTCCGCCCGGAGCACGAGACGCCACACGCGACGAGTCATGCGTGGCGCTTCGTCAACGATCGAAACTGGCAGATCGTGTCGACTCCCACGGAGACGCGCGCGCAGACCGACGCGCGAGAAGGAACACGGGGCGTCTGCGCAGAGGGAATGGTCGAGGTCGACGGCGAGATGAAGGACAACGGGGATCTCGACTCGCTCGAGGAGCTGCAGAACGTCACGTGCACGGATTGGATCGATCGCCGCTTCCCGGAGCGCTGCGCCCGTTTCGATCGCGACGAGTGGCTCCGCGCGTCGAGCCACATCCCGACGCGACGAATGCGTTTTTGCATCGATCGCTTCGAGTATCCGAACCAGAGCGGCGCCTACCCGATCATCGACGTCACGTGGCACGAGTCCGCAGCCCTTTGCAGCGAAGAGCACAAGCGCCTTTGCACGGAGGCTGAGTGGACGTTCGCGTGCGAAGGTCCCGAGGCGATGCCGTACCCGACTGGTTACGTCCGCGACCCCACGGCTTGCGTGATCGATCGTCCGTGGCGCGAGGTCGACGAGCGCGCGCTCATGGTCCGCGGAAGTCGAACCGCCCTCGCGGAGATCGATCGACTCTGGGACGGCGAGCCGTCGGGCTCACGTCCGCGCTGCCGAAGCGTCTTCGGCGTCTACGATCTCACGGGCAACGTGGACGAATGGACGACGTCCGTGCGCCCCGGCGAGGCGTCGATTCTCAAGGGCGGATATTGGGGACCGGTGCGCACGCGCTGCCGAGGCTCCACGCGCGCGCACGGTGAAGACTACGCTTACTATCAGCAAGGCTTTCGTTGCTGTCGGTCGATCAAGCAATCGCCAGCGCCGTAGTCGGTCACGCGGTTCGAGCGGTCACGCGCGAACGAAATCGATGAACCCTTTGCGCGGGTCCGTGGCGACGAGCTTCACACGCACGTGATCGCCGACATCGAGCCCTCCTTCGCCGCGCACGACGCGCCCTTCGGCGGGCGGACGCAGGAGTCGCACGAACGTTCCTTTTGCCATCGTGCCGGTCACGATCGCGTCGAACTGCTCGCCGATCCGATCCGCCAGGTAAAGCGCCGCCGCCTGCTTTCGCGTCGTCCTTTCCACTTTGCGAGCGTCGTTCTCTTTTTGCGTGCAACGCGACGCGATCTCGCCGAGCTCGTCGTTCGAATACGGACAGCGCGTCCTCGTCAGAATCGACTTCACGAGACGCTGCGTGACGAGATCCGCGAAGCGACGGTTCGGCGCGGTCGAGTGCGTGTAGTCGGTCACGGCCAAACCGAAGTGTCCGTCGTGCGGATCGCCTGGACGCTCGAGCGCGTACTCGCCTGGTCCCATCAGCTTCACGACCGATAGCGACAGATCCGCGAACGCATCGGGCGCGGACCGCTTGCGTCGATCGAGAAACTCGGAGAGGGCGCGCGCGCTCGGCTCGGCCGGGAGTGTCTCTCCGCACTCCGCGGCGAGCGTCACGATGCGCTGCCATCGCTCCGGCGCTTTGACGACGCGACGAATCGACGCCACGCCGCACGTGTCGAGGAAACGCGCCATCGCGCCGTTCGCGGCGATCATGAAGTCCTCGATCAAGGCGCGCGCGGGGCTCTTCTTGGTGAGCTCGATGGACGTGACGACGCCGTCCGCGACGACCGCGCGCGCCTCGATCGTCTCGAGATCGAGCGCGCCGCGGGCATGACGAAGCTTCTTCAGTGCTCGCGCAGCGACGTCTTGGAGCCGAAGCTGTTCTTGGAGCGCGACGTTCGACGCGACCTTGCTCGGCGCCGTTCCTGACCCTTCGAGCCACGCGCCCACACCGTCGTACGCGAGCTTCGCGTGATTGCGCACGGCCGCGCGATACACGTCCGAGCGCGTGATCTCGCCGGACGGATCGATGTCCATCTCCACGACCACCGCGATCCGATCGAGCGCCTCGCCGAGCGACGTGTGGTCGGTCGAGAGCGACTCCGGCAGCATCGGAAAGATCCGCGCGCCCGTGTAGACCGTGCACGTGTTGTGGGCGGCGTAGCCATCGAGCGCCGTCCCGCGATGCACGAGCGCGTCGACGTCCGCGATGCCCACCCGCACGCGAACCAAATCGCCACCGAGTCGTTCGGCGACCTCGATCTGATCCAAATCGCGCGACTCGTCGTTGTCGATCGACGACCACAAGAGCGAACGCAGATCGCGAACCCCGTCGATGCTCGCGGCGTGAAGGGCTGCGGCCTCTTTCTGCGCGGCTGCCGGCAAGTCGGGCAGAAACCCCGCCTCCATCATGACGAGGCGCGCACCCGCTGCGAGATCGAACTGTTGCCCAAACATCTTCCCTACTGACAGCTCCAAACCGCGCTTCCCGAGCTCGCATCGTTCGCGTCGGCGGAGGCATCCGGGAGCTCACACGTGCATTGTCTCGATTGGAGCGCAGGCCCCGTGCACCCGTTGTTCCAGACGCACGTGATGGCGGCGGGCGGCGAACATGTATCGCCGTTGTTCACCGCGCACGACGGACACAGCTGCGAGGTGTTGTCCTGAACGCAAAGCGTGGTCGTGCACGTCGACCCGTCGTCGTTGTTGCCGCTGTCCGTCGGTGCGCTGGCCTCGCTTCCGGCTTCGGTGCCCGCATCCGCGCTCGTGCTCCCCGAGCTGCAAGCCGTCATCGAGAGCACGATCCCCAGTGTCCAGGCGCGCGTCATGACGGCAGCATACCGACCGCAGACGGTCGATCCAAGCGATGCGAATCACTCCGTGGGTGCGTCCGATGCGCCGCTGTCGAGCGCGGCGTCGGCCCCGCCGTCGTAAGGCACGAACGGCACACCGCCGTCGGCGTCGCTCTCGAGCGTCGCATGAAGCGACGTGAGGATCGAGGAGTCCGTCGTCACGAGCCCGAGCTCGCGGTTCTCGTTGAGCGACGCGTTGGTGAAGTTCTCCGAGCCCACGAAGACCTGCGCTTGCGGCGTTCCGAAATCCGCGATGACGACCTTGGCGTGGATGTAGAGCGCGTCGTGCTCGGAGTACATCGAGAGCACCACGCCTGCGCCTTTCAAGGTCTCGAACTCGCTCTGATACGAGCGCGAGTCTTCCATGATGACGTGCACGTCGACGCCGCGTGAAGCCGCGCTCGACAGCGCGGACACGATCGTCGAGTCGCCCATCTCCTCGTTTTCGACGTCGAGCGACTGCGCGGCGTTCTGAATCAGACCGACGAGCGTCGATTGCGCGTTCGTGGGACTCCACACGAGATCGTCGCCCGTGGGCGGCGTGATCGACGCGTTCGTGAAGTCGGCCGCGAACACGGCCTCGATGGCCGCGACGTCCGCCGCGTCCGTCGTGATGACGGCGAAGTCGCGGCTCGTCGGATAATCGTCCGGCTCCAGGTTGAGCGTCATGATGGCCGACGTCGCGCCGTCGATCGTGATCGTCTTCTGATGGGTCGCGGCGTACGTAGGGTTCGCCCAATGCACGGAAACGCCGCCCGCGTTCAGCGCGTCGTACGCAGGCGTGTTGTCGCTCTTCTCGAGATTCTGATCGAGGATGACGCGCACCGCGATGCCGTTCTGAGCTGCGGTCGTGAGCTGCGTGACGATCGTCATGTCCGTGAGCTCGTACATCGTCATGTCGATCGAAGTGGTCGCCGTGCCGAGAAACGTCGACAGCCAGCCCATGGTTTGATCCGGCTCCGTGATGAGGACGAGACCAGCACCTCCGTCGACGCGCGCGTCGATCGCTCCTTCGACGGACGCATCGCCGCCGCCGTCTGCGACGTCCCCGGTGCTCGAACAAGCCATGAGCAAGAGTGTCGTCGCCGTGAGCCGCGCGAAAGCCATGAGGTTCGCTACCACAGTTTTCGCGCGGCACGACGCGTACTGCCCAGAGCGTAAAATTCGATCGACCGGCGGCGTAGGCTCGTAAGAAAAACGGAGCCCGCCGAGCAGCGCAGACACCGTCGTCGTCGATCGATGAGCGCACGCGGTCTCATGAGTAGGAAATGGTCATGCGCGCGCGCCGCGTTCTACATCCCGGCGCGCACGTGCAAGCGTCAGTTGCAGATGCCGGTTTGTTCGTCGCAGTCGTCGCTGCAACAGTCCGAGTCATCACTGCAGAAGACGCTGTCGTCGTTGGATTCGATGCATCCGCAGTTGCCGTCGCTCGCGCAAAAGAGAGAGCAGCATTCGTCGTCAGCCGTGCACGCATCGTTGTCTTGCGTGCACGCGGTCGTCGTGCACTGACCACCGACGCATGTGTTCTCACCACACCCTGTTCCGCAGGCGCCGCAATTGTGCGGGTCCGAATTCAGGTCAGCGCACACCGCGCCGCAGTTGACGTATCCGCTGACGCAGTTCACGGTGGTGTCGCCGTCGTTTCCAGCGTCACCGCCGAGCGATCCGCACACGTCATTGCAAATCGTAGGCACGTCGCCGCCCGACACCGAGTCGCACGTCTCCGCGTTGAGCGCATTGATGCACGAGCCTGCGCTCGCGCTTGCAAAGTTGACGCACGAGACGTTGGCGCATTCGAGCTCGCCCTGTTCGAACGCCGCGCATTGATCGACCGTATCGCCGTATTTGGCTTTGATGAGGTCCAGCGCCGAGCCCGTCGCGCACGCGTACAAACGGCTGCACGTCGCGGACGCGAACTGATTGCAGAAATCCGTCGGCGTCGATGGAGCGTTCGAGCATGCGCCAACACAAGCTGCGACGGAAATGAGTTTGAGTCGTTTCATTTCGCTCGACGCTACACCCGTTCTCGTCATTCGGTCATTGCATCGCATCTTCGCGTGGGATACCGGTGGCCGGCTAGAAGGAGCCACAGCTCATGTCGACGAAGATCCAAACCTGGCGCGCGGCCATTTACGCGGGAATGACTGGCGTCGCCTTGGCGATGGTTTCGAGCACGGGCTGCAGCAGCGGCACATCGAACAACCCCGACGCGACGGCGCCGTGTACGTCGAGCACGCTGTGCAGCGGCGTGTGCGTCGACACGCAAACGGACAACGCCAACTGCGGCGTATGCGGGACGGCCTGCACGAACGGCGAGGTGTGCTCGCAAGGCAAGTGCGCGACGACGTGTGGCGGCGGCACCGCGCTCTGCGGCTCGACGTGCGTGGACACGAAGAACGATCCGCAGCACTGCGGCGGGTGCAACACGACGTGCACGACGGGCGAAGTTTGCACGAACGGCGCGTGTGGAACGACGTGCGGCAGCGCGCAGACGTTCTGCGGCGGCGACGGTGGACCTGCGTATTGCGCGAGCACGCAGACCGACAACTCGAACTGCGGCGCGTGCGGCGTCACGTGCGCGGCGGGCGAGTCGTGTCAGAGCGGCGCGTGCAAGGACGCGTGCGTGGCGTCCGACGGAGGCGTCGAGACGCTCTGCACGCCGGACGCGGGCGCGCCCTACTGCGCGAACCTCGCGACGGACAACGCGAACTGCGGAACGTGCGGCGTGTCGTGCACGACCGGCTCGTGCACCTCCGGCAAGTGCGTCTCGGCGACGTACTACACGCTCACGGGCACGGTCGATCCGACGACCGTCTTCAACACGATCGATCAGACGTACGAGTTCCCGAACAACCTCGCGAACAGCATTTGGCATCGCACGTCGAACGTCGTCGTGACGGGCGACTACGCGACGTCGGCGTATTGGGATTTCGGATCGACGACGACGGGTTACTCCGCGACGGCGAACGTCGGCACGGGTTACCACGAGCGCATGGTGCAAGTGCCGGCGACGCAGCAGGTCATCTACGAGAACATCGCGAACAGCAACACGACCGCCGGCGCCGCTTCCAGCGTGCACGTCGCCACGATCGACAACGTCACCGGCGCGCTGTCGGCAGACGCAGTCGCGACGTTCAGCGACGCGTTCACGGGAAACTGCCAGCTCAACTCGTCGAGCGCAACGGAGTTTCTGTGCTTCGACGGCACGTCGATTCGCTTCTACACGACGACCGCAGGCAGCTCGACGCTCACGTACGAGAAGTCCTTGTCGCTCGGGACCGCGCTTCCGACGGCGGCCGCCTGCGCCACGAACACCGTCTGCTTCGGCGGCACGTTCGCGTGGGACGGCGCGTACTACTATTTCACGTCGTCGGGCTTCAGCAACACGAACCTCAGCTACATCGTCTACAACCCAGACGGCACGCTGAATCAGACGGTCACGGCGACGGGCAGCGCCGCCATCAACAGCGTGTACTTCGATTGGTCCGTCGGTCGCTACTCGACACACGACGGTTTCGGCACGCGCACGGGCGGAACGATCCACGCATCGACCGCATCGAACAGCGACAGCCAGTGCTACAGCCCGATCTCGGCGAACCACACCGCCCTTCCGTAGATCACCGGTGTCCGCCGTGGAAGCCGCCGCCGCGGAAGCCACCGCCGTTTCGAAATTGCTGCCAGTGCGTTCCGTTGATCTGGCGCACGTCGTGCTCGCGGTAAATCTCGCGAGGCGGTTGCGCGCGCTCCCAACCGCGCGGCGTGCTGCGCTCCCACGCGCCGCTTGGCCGCGCGCGGTACACCTCGCCGTTGTGTCCGGCGTAAAACCCGCCGATCGGGCCACGCATCGGCGCGGATGCGCTCGGCGCGTTGCGCTCCCACGCGTTGGCGCGCACGTGACTCGACCACGTCTGTCGATAGAGGTTCGTCTCGTGGTAGTTGCGAACGACGGCGTTGCGTCGTCCCCAACCCCAACCGCCGGGCCCCCACCACGGGTGATAGAGCATCCCAGGCCACACACCGAGCCCGAGACCGACGCCGTAACCCCAACCGAATCCCCAGAAGAACCCTGGAGCCCACCCTACGTCGAAACCGAACGTCCAAGGCGATCCGATCCAGAACTCGTCGGCCCAACATGGATACACGTAGCCCGTGCCGTAGACGACGACATCATCGTCGCTGACATACGCGCCCAAATATCCGGGCGTATACCCTTCATAGACTAGCTCGGGCGTCGACTCGTAGACGTGGACGTAGGTGACGTAATAGATCGGCGAGCTCGCCGGGATCGCATAGATCGCGTCAGGAACCGTCGTCGCGACTGCCCACGGACCGAGCGGAGACGCCGAAACGAACCACACGCCGCTGTCGACCGCGTAGTAGCTGTCGTCGGCGACGCGAATCACGGGCGTGGCCGAGTTGCGCGCGTAGGCCAGCGTCGTGCCTTCGATGGGCGCCCACTTCGGCGCGCCGTCGTACACGACCGAGAGCGGCGTCGCGCGCTCGATCATCGCCGTCTGCGGGATGTCGTTCGCGATGAGCGCCTGCTGCGCATCGGGCGTGTTCGGCACCGACGCGAGCACGGTGCCTTTGGGATGACTCTCGGGGATTCGCGCGAAGTCCGCGGGGAGCGTCTTCGCCGAGACGAACTCCCACGGTCCGCGCTCGAGCGACGTGGTCTTGAACCATCGACCGGACAGGAGCGCGTAGTGACGCTGATCCGTCGTCGACAGGAACACGTCCGACGTCGTGTTGGTGAGCTCGAGCAAGCTCGTGTCGGCGATCGGTTGATACTCGGGCTTGCCGCGCGTCTGGATCAGCTCGGCCGGCGTCGTGCTCGTGGTGATCGTCGGCACCACGCCGCGCGCGAGATCGTCCATGACGGGAGAGCCCGCCGTGTCGAGCAGATCGACGAGCTTGTCGCGCGTCGTCGCCTCCTTCACGCGATCGAGATCGAGCGCGAGCGGCGCAGGGATCTCGCGCGCCTCCGACCACGCCCCGCCGAGCTCCTTCGAGCGCATCCAGTGGCCGGCGACGTCGAGCCAGTACTCGCCCGACTGCGGATCGAGCACGAGGAGCGCGCGCGTGTTGATGACGCGCATCAGCTTCGTCCCGCTCGCTGCGCGGAGCACGGGTTCGCCGTCCACGAGCACGAGCAGCGCGGGCGCGCTGGAGAAGAGGATCCGCGGGACGTCGTTCTTCACGTGCACCGTCGGGTGTTGCGACTCGGCGCGTGTGACCGCGAGGCTCGCGGTGAGGCGATCGAGCGCGACGTACACGCCCGTCGTCGGCATGTTCTTCCGGATGAGCGCGGCGTATTCGTCGGCGCGGTCCGGGTTCGACGGGAAGCGCGCGTCGTCGACGCGAATGTCGTCGAGCATCACGAGTCTGTTCTCGCGATCGACGTTCGTGCGCGCCGACAACGTGACGACGCCGAAGACCGGCACGCCGGACGCGCTCGTCTCGACGGCGACCGCCGAACGCGAGCGCAACCGATTGTTCTCCCAACTCTCGACCTGCGGTTGATGCATGATGATGCGCACGCCGTTCGCCGCGACCGTCCGTGGCCAACCGTCGTCCGTCGTCGTGCGCTCGTCTGCAAGCGGTTGCGCAGCGCCTTCGTCGTCTTCGCCAACGAGCGGCACGGGCTGCGTCGGAGGCGGCGCGCATTGCGCGAAGACCAGGCAAACGATCGAAAGCGGGCGGGCGATCTCGCGGAGCATGCCTGCGCCTTTGCACCGTCCGTACCGTCCCCGCGCCGAACGAAACGGATGGCGCGCGCCGTGCAGAGCCGTCTGCACATGATCACCGCAAATGAACTGATGACCCGCTCGCCCATCGCGATCGACGCCACCGCGCCGCTGACGAAGGCGCTTCGACTCTTCGCTTCGTTCGACATTCGCCATCTCCCGGTCGTCGACACGAGCGGCTCGCTCATCGGGATGCTCAGCGATCGCGACGTGCGCGATTCGAAGCCAGACGACGCCGTCGCGACGATCATGAGCGAGCCGGTCCTTTGCGCGAAGACCGACACGGATCTCACGACGATCATCGACGCGATGATCGACAACAAGATCGGCGCGGTCCCCGTGGTCGACGCCGAGCACGTGCTCGTCGGCGTCGTGAGCTACATCGACGTCCTCCGCGCCGTGAGGCCATGAAGCGCTTCTCGGCGGCGCGCGCCGTCGCAGCGATTGCATCGATCGCGCACCGCGCGCGCGTGAGGCGCGTTGCACCTGCGCTTGCGTGGATCGTGATCGCCTCGTTCACGCTGCTCGCGTGCTTTCTCACGACGGGCGAGACGCCCGCGCAGTGCGGCGTCGTCATCCCGACGACCTGCCCCAACAACGCGCCGGGCTCCGCCCCGAGCTACGCGACGGACGTCGCGCCGATCCTCGCGACGTATTGCACGAGCTGCCATGCGCCGAACGGCTCCGAGTCGAACAAGCCGCTCGACTCGTATCAAGGCGTCGAGAACCTGAGCTCGTCGGTCGAGTCGAAGATTTCGGATTGCTCGATGCCGCCGTCGGGCAACGCGCAGCCGAGCGCCGAACAACGCGACGCGGTGATCGCGTGGGTGGTGTGTGGCGCGCAGAACAACTGACAGGCAAGCTCGCGGCGCGAGACTCGCGCGCGAAAGACGTGGTGATGGCGCTTTGCGCGCGACTTCGTGCGCCTTGATTGCGCGCGACATCAAGAAATCTTGTCGCACGAAGTTGTCTCCGAAGTACTCGCCGATGAGCGCCTCGAGGTCTCGACGGGCTTCGGCGCGTCGAGCGTGGCGACGAGCCTCACGAGCGGCCCGGCGCCCGTCTCCATCATCGAGCGCATGTGTTGTGGCGAGAGCGCTGGCGCGCGGAGCAGAGCGCGGTCGAACGTGAGCGACTTCACCGCTTGGCCGAGACGCTCGCGCACCGTGGGCTCACCCACTGCCAGGGCGGCGACACGCCGCACCGACTTCAACGTGCGTCCGCCGACGGGAGCACGATGAGGCGCGCAGCGTTCGGATCGACGACGTAGGCCGCGCCGCGTGAATCGACGACGGCGTTGCGCGCTCCAGGAGCGGTCGACTGCGTTCGCACGATCGTCGGAACGCCGCGATCACTGAATCGAAGAACGCTCAGTCGACCGGCTTTCGCGGCGGCGACGTAGAGCATGTTGGTCGCATCGACGTATTCGATCGCGTCGACGCCAGCGCCGACGTCGATGCTACCGAGCCGTGCACCGTCGTGAGCGGCGTCGAGCACTTCGATCGCGTCCGTGCACGCCACGAAGACGAAGTCGCGCGCGCTGTCGACGGCGACGCCGCGCGGACCGTCGTCCTTGCATCCGAGCGACCACTGCGTCTTCACGGCGTGCGTCTTGACGTCGATCGCGACCGTGCGGTTTTTGTCTTCAACGTTCGTGTAGAAGAGATCGCGCGCCGCATCGATCGCGAAACACTCTGGAGCTCCGTCGATTTTGACCACCGCCTTGGGCTTGAGCACGTCGGGTTGCGACGCGTCGAACACGGCGAGCGAGCTCTCCTTTGGCGTCGTGACCCAAACTTCCTTCGCGCTCGCGAGGTAGCCGACGTCGTCGGGCGGAGACGACAGCGGCGCGCACGCTCCAAGCTTCAAAGCCGTATCGCTCACGGCGCAGACTTCGTTCGAACCTCGGTCGCTGACGTAAACGAAACCTTCCCCGGCCGCGGCCGCGCTCGGCCCCATCATTCGCTTCTTGCCGCGCGCTTCACGCTCGACCGTCTTGAATCCGTCGACGCGAGCGAACGTGCGCGTCGCGACGTCGAAGACGTCGACGCTTCCGGTCTCGCCCACGGGTATCCTGATTTTGCGCGCGGTCGTAGGTGAAGAGATCCAACGTGACGGAGCCGCTGACGCCTGGAAGTGGGTAGCTCGGTGGCGCAGCGTCGGGCGTGCTCTGATTGGAGTGCTTGCTGCATGCGGCGAGGAGGATCAGACACAATCGCGCCGGGATGCGTGTCGTGAGCATGGCGTGACTACTTCGCGTGCGCGCGGTCCGCGAGCTTCTTGGCACGGCGACGCGCGACGAGAAACAGCGCCGCGAACGCGACGATGGGCGCCACACCCTTTGGACGAGGGCCGGTGCTCGCACTGCACGAAGCCTCGAGCAGCTCGTCCGGCTTCCCAGTGTCCGCGACCGCAGCGTCGGAGGGTGCGGACGCGTCCGGCACGGTCGCAGCGTCGGAGGATGATGTGCCGCCGTCCATAGGTGTGCCGGCGTCGACCTCGAGATCGCACGAGTCGATTCCGCCGTCGTCGTTCACGATGTAACCGGACATGGTCGCCGGTTGTCCGTTGCTCTGAAGAAACGCGACGTCTTTCGAGGCGAGGAGATCAGCCTCCTCGGTGCTCAGCATCTGGACACTGACGGAGCACGGGCTGCCGCCGCAGTTGAGGCCGTGCAGGTAGTTGCTCGGCGGACCGTAGAGGATCGCCGTCGTCGCAGGCGCGGGCGTGAACGTCAGGTTGCCGGTGAGGGAGTGACTCGAATCGTCGTATGCGAACGTCCCGCTCCCGACCGGCGAACCGCACGCCGCGATTGCCGTCGGCGGATCGGTCGGCCCCGGGTTGCGGAGCGTCGTGTGGAAGGTCGTGATGGCAGCCGCAGCACCGGTCGCGCACGCGATGACGGACAATCCAATCGCTGCGGCGACGCTCTTCATGATGGCGACATCTTAGCTCACGACGACGCGAGCGCGCCGTCGACCCACCCACAAGTTCTCGAGCGGCGTCGTCTTCGACACCCGACGATTCACGTTCTTCGGCGTGAGCGCCGATCGGTACGCGTTGCCGAGCGTCGCCGCGCAGAAGCGTTCGTTCGTCGCGGGCGTTCCCATCTCTCAGCTCGGCGCGAAGAGCTTCGCGCGCGTCAGCCCGAACGCGGCGCGCGTGATGGCGTCGAGCACGCGCGTCGGGATGATCTGAAAGGCGACGATGACGGCCCAGAAGCGGCGAGGTGCGACGTAGCGCGTGCAAGGTCGGTTCGAGAGCGCGGCGTGAACGAGGGCGCGCGTCGTGTGCTCGGTCGAGGACGCGACCGCGGCGAAGCGACCCTCGAGCGAGTCGATGTTCGCGTACGCACCGGCGTAGCGCGTCGGTCGATCGCGGAGCGCCATGGCTTCGCTGATCGTGCGGCGCGCGAATCCCGTCTTGATCGTGCCGGGCTCGACCATCACGACGTCGACCCCGAACGCTTTCGTCTCCATGCGCATCGCGTCGTTGAGCGCTTCGAGCGCGTACTTCGTCGCGTGATACGCGCCGAGCAGCGGCGCGGGAATGCGTCCGCTCACGCTTCCGACGTTGACGATGCGACCGGCGCGGCGATCGAGCATCGGCGCGGCGAAGCGCTTCGTGAGCGCGACGAGACCGAACACGTTCGTCTCGAATTGTTCGCGCAGCGCGCGCTCGTCCATCTCGAGGATCGGACCGGCACCCGCGTAGCCCGCGTTGTTGACGAGGACGTCGACGCCGCGACCGCCGGTGCGTTCTTGGACGGACGCGAACGCGGCTTCGATGCTCTCGTTCGAGGTGAGATCCAGCTCGATGCCTTCGATGCCTTCTCGTTCGAGCGCGCGGAGCGCTTCGCGGTTGCGACCCGCCGCAAAGACTTTGTGCCCACGGCGTGCGAATTCCTTCGCCGCGTCGAGCCCGATTCCAGACGTAGCGCCCGTGATGAAGATCGTTTTCATGAGGCGCGTGACTTAAGACGCCACGCACGATCGTCAAGGCGACGGCGCGGGCGCGAGCGAACTACGGTGCGCGAAATGCGTAGAGGCGATCGGCGCCGACGTACACCGTGCCGTGCGCGATCGTCGCGTGATTGTATTTTCCGCCGGGCGCGGGGAGCGTCGTTTGCCACAAGAGCGCGAGCGTCGACGCGTCGAACGCGTAGAGGATCGGCGTTGGCGCTGCTTGGGTTGCGCTCGGTACGAGCGCGTCGGTGCGCTTCGCGTTCTCGTCGAGCACCCACACGATCGCACTTTGCGAATGAAAGCTCGTCACGACTGGCGGCCCCGGATTCTTGAACACGACGTTCGCCGCCGACGCGTCAAGCGCCAAGTACGCGGGCGCGCCCGCGCTCGTCACGACGCGAAGGCGCGCGAGCGACGGCGGGACGACCGATGCGAGGTTGCTCGGGTCGCGCGCGTTTCCGCTGACGAACAAGAACGTTGCGCCGCTCGTGTCGCGAAAGAGCGCGGGTGAGGTGCGCATCTTCGCGTTGTTGAGTTCGTTCGCGTCAGGCGCGTCGGAGTACGGTCCGAAGACGTTGAGCGGTCCGCGCGAAGGCGGTGAATAGTACGCGCGCGCTTCGGGACCGTAGAGCGACCCGTCCGTCTCGGGCGATGGGAGGTTCGCCACATCGCACGGCGATCGCGCGTCGAGCCGTCCTCCTAGCGCGTCGCGATCGATCAAATACACGTTGCCTTGCTTGCTCCCGAACGCGGCGAGGTGCGGCGTCGCCGTCACGCTCGGATCGAGATCGAACACGATCGGGCTCGAGCCGCCGAGATCGGTGTCGCCTGCATCGAGCGCGCAGTAGTTGTACGGCGTGTACGTTTGCGAGAGCACGAGCGGTGGGGTCCACGCGAGCACCGAGTTGCCCCACACACCGGGCGCGCTGGCCGACGTCGCGGGGCTGTTGCCTGTCGTCACGAACGCGCGGCCTTGCGCATCGACGACCACACCCCCCGCGCCCCACATGCCTGCGCTGGCTTCGTTGCCGTCAGCCGACGACACGTCGCTTGGCGAGCCCGACATCGACGCTTCGATTCTCGCCGCGCGCGTGTCGATCGCGACCATCCAGCCGATGGCGCCGTCGTAATACGATCCGAAACCGACGTAGAGGTGCGCGGCGTCGCGCGAGAGCGAGAGTGCGCCGCGCTGAGAGACTGTGCGTACGTCGGCGAACGTCGCAGGCGCCGTCGTGGACGCGTTCGCGTTCTGTGCCGCAATGACCGCAGGATCGAGCACGACCGGCCAGCCCGGCAGCGCGAGTCCGGTGCCGAGATCAAGCGCGTAGGCGAGCCAACCGCGCGACGCGTCTGCGCTCGTGACGTACAACCGCGGCGGTGACGCGCCGAGATCGATCGTCGGCGTACCGAGCACGCCGACAGGGACGCCGTCGGTGCTCTTCGGTTGCGCTGGATCCGACAAGTGCGTTCGCCAGAGAATCGTGCCGGTCGAGACGTGCGACGTCGCGGCGTCGCCGTCGGCCGCCGCAATCGCGTAAGCATCGCCGTTGCTCGTCGCGACGAACACGACGCTCGTGACGAGCCCTTCGTATCCTGAAGCGCGGATCGCGACGTCGTCGACGAAGAGCGGCGACGCATAGAGATGTGGCGCGAACGAGACGCCGTCGACGGTCGCGCTCGCGAGCGCGGGGCCGCACCAAGCCGGCGCAAGCGACGCGGCGTTCGCTGGCGAGAGGACGTCCTCCGCGTCGTTCCATCCGGTGCGCTCGACATCGAAGTGATACGAAACGAGCGCGAGCCCATGACCCGTGGCGATCGTCGGTGTGGTCACCAGGCACTCGGCTGGCGTGGGCGAACCGTCGTCCGGGCCGCACGTCGCGCACAACAGCACCAACGCACGAAGCGGAATCGAAGGAAGACGCGGCACGCGCTGATGGTAGCGCGCAAACATCGCGGGGCTAGCTGCGCATCGCTGCGAAGCCCGCGGGACGATCGTCAAGGCGTCGATGGCGCCGATGCGTAGTCACACGAGACGCGGGCAACGAAAACTCGCGCGCTCGAGTTGATCGCGGTCGGGACCTGAACGGTCTCGTTGGTCTGAACGATGACGTCGTGCTGGTCGGGATCGACGTCGGTCGCGACGACGCACGCGAGAGGCTGGGCACATCGGTTGGTCACGTAGACGACGTGATTCCATCCCGCGCCACCCCAAAAGCTCGCACCGCCGACCTCGGCGCACGAGTCTGCTTCCGCCGACGCGGGCGTGTAGAGCGTCGTCGCGAGCGCGACCGCGAGCGCGATGTCGAACATCCTCATGACGTCCTCGCACGCTGCAAGAAGAGTGCGCGACGGATCATCGAGCGATCACACTCCAGCGGTGCGACCTCCTTGCGCGTGTGGCGCATCGCCTGCAGCCGCGGCTACGCGAACACTCGAGTCACAGACCCCACTTGGCCTTGAGGTAGGTCTCCGTCGCTTGACGTTGCGAGTCGGTGAGCGCGCGCGAGAACACGATGATCTCGCCGATGAGGCCAGCGTAGTCGTTGTACGAGTTCGTCGACTCGAAATAGTTGTACCCGATCAGGTTGAAGCTGCGAGTGGTCTTGTCCGGACCGACGGGGTTGTTGGTCGTCGCGCCGAGTACGTTGCCGTCTTCGTAGAGCTTCGCGCCGACCACCGCCGAGCCCTCCGCCGTCGCCGGCATCACGACCTCGAACAGGTGCGTCACCGCTTGCGTGTACGTCGTTTGCGTTCCCGTCGCGATGAGACCGCTCTGACCCGACGTCGACGAGTTGTACGTCTGAAGCTGGAAGTCGCCGCCGGTCGACGTATCGAGCGGCGTGTAGACGCGACCGAACGTGATGTCCGACGCGCGCGCGCTCTTGTCGAGGTTGAGATCGATGAACGCGGAACCCGCGCCGTAAAAGTTCGAGCCTTCGTTCTCGGGCTGCGCGATCACGAAAATCGACAAGCCGTTCGTGAAATCACTGAAGCCCGACGAGATGGTGAAGCAGTCATTGTATCCACCGAACGCGACGGCCTGCAGGCCGTTGATCGCCGCGGATTGAATCGTCGGGTTGTGACACGGCGACGAGTCGTTGGGCGATTGCACGAGGTGGCCGACCGGAGATTGATCCGTCCACGTGAGCTTGCCGCTGCTGAGGGCGAGGCCCACGTCAGCGGCGACCCAGAGCTCGAGGTTTCCGTAGAGCGACGGGTTGTACGCCGCGTCCGCGCCGATGTCGGCGGTCGCGTCAGGCGTCGTGGCGACGTCGGGCGCCGCGTCGATGGGGGTCGTCGTGTCGGACGTCGCGTCGGTCCCGGTGTCGGGCGGGCTCACCGAGTCGTCACCGCCGACGCACGCATACGGAAGCAAAAAGACGAAAGCACAGGCACAAGCGGCTCGTTTGCGCATGGGAAACTCTAACATCATCCGTGCTCATCGGAGCGAGTTCCACGCCGGGCCGATGAGACCAACTAATGCGGCGTGGGCACGACGACCACCGTGTTGATCGGCTGCACGCTCGCGCCCGCCGGGTAACCGTAGCTGACGGCTTGCGTGTAGAAGCCGTTGCAGTTCTGCGTGCAGCGGTACGATCCGCCCGTCGCTGCCGAGCCCCAACCCCACACCGTCACGCCGAACAAACCGTTGCTCGTCATCGTGTGGCGGCCGTTGTCGCAGTTGCCGACCTTCGTGAAATTCCCCGTGACGAGATCCGCGCGCGTCATCTCGTAGTTGCCCGACGAGCCGACGGCCGTCCAGCCCGTGAGCGTGCCCGCGCAGTCGAGCGTCACGTCGTCGAACGCGTTCGTGTTCGTGTCCTTCTCGCGGATCACGACGAGCTCCGTCTCGGGATACGTCGGGTCGGTGAAGAGGACGTACTCGTTCAAATATTGTTGCGGCGGGATCATGTTCACGAACTCGGGATCACCACGGCAGTCGCCGGTCGATCCCCAGTACGCGGTGCAACCGGTCATGTACTGCGCCATGTAGAACGGGTGCTGATCGTCTTGGCTCTTCACGACGAACGGCCCGCCGCTCGCGAACTCGACCATCTGTCCTGCGTTGATCGTCGTGGGCGCCCCGGTCGGGGTCGACGGCTCCCACGAGAGCGTCGTCCCGTTGACCGCGCCGATCACGCGCCACGGCGGCGTCTCCGGCGTGTTCGGATAACGATCGCGGTACTTCACGCCGACGTACTCGTGACCGAGCGCCTTCACGGGCGGGATCTGCTGGTGCGCGGCGTCGCACGCGCCGGCCGTCGCGGGCACGTCCATGCACGTGTCGCCCGCGAAGACCGCGATCGGGTTGTTCGCTTGAATCGCCGTTCCGTTGAGCTCGCTCCCGCTCGGCTGATCGATCTGTGCGTACTGACCTTTGTTGAGCGTGATCGTGCCGAGTTGGTTCGCGGCGATCGAAGGCACGCCGTTCGCGCCCGTCACCGTCGACGTCGGCGTGAGCTGCACTTGCGTCCCGTCCGTGCCCGCCATGATGACGAGCCACGGACCTTGATTCGCGTACGCATCGAGCCCGACGTAGTTCGTGTCCCACGCGGGCGTCGGGATGAGGAGCGTCGCGCTCGTGATCGCGCTGTCGCCGCCGCCGTAGGGATAAATCTGGTACCCGACGACCGGCGCCGACGTCGAAATGTGAAACGACTTGCCGATGCCAGTCCCGTGCAGCGCGGGATCGGTCGTCATGAGCGGCGTGATCCCCGTCGGGCACTGCACCGGCGCGGTCGGCGTCGCCGCGAGGAAGATGATCGCGACCTCGTCTTGCGGGATCTGTCCGTTCGGGAGCGTGGCGTACGTGATCGACTGTCCGCTTCCTTGCGGGAGCCGCGCGGCCTGCGCGATGTTCGTCAGCGGCTGGTTGTCGTAATCGACCGACACCGTGACGGGAGAACCCCACGTGTTGGCGATGTACACCGCGAGGCAATCGCCGATGTCGCCCGAGTACATGTCGGGGTAGAGCGTGAAGTAGTCGCAGCCGATCGTGGTCTTGTTCGCGCTCGCCGACTGACACGCGGGCACGCACGTGCCGCCCGCGCAGCCTTGATCGTCCGGACACGTTTGCACGACGGAGTTGTCGTCGCAGAGGATGTCGTGGAGATCGGCGGAGCAGTGCGTGTTCGTGCAGTTGCCGCCTTCACTCGAGCCGCTGTCGCCGAACGAGAGCCCCGAGTCGCCCGTTCCCGATCCGTCGAGCGATCCGTCGACGCCGCCACCGTCCGGCTCGAACCCGCTGCCGTGCGAGCCGCACGCTCCGAACACGGACACGCACGCCGCCATCACGATCGAACCCACGACACCGCGCATGAAGGGCTTCATCGACGACGATTTTGACATCAAACGGCCATGTGAGGGACCTAATCACGGTGAAAAAGTCGCTCGCGGACACGTTGCCTGGCAAAGTAGGGCGTTCCACATGAATCCCAAACGAGGCACGCGAGGGCGGCGATGGGTGTGGGTGGGTTCCCTCGCCTCGGCGTGGCTCGGTCTCGCGGCCTGCGCGCTCGATGAAGGCGGCGCGGCGGACGGCGGATTCGACGCGGCGCCGATCGACGCGCCCGTCGATCAAACCCAATCGGACGTGACGCAGGACGTCGTGAGCGATCTCAACGTGCCGGATCAGACGGTGAACGACGCGAGCGACGCAGGGGACGCGGCGGACGTGATCGAAGACGCCGATGCGTCCGACGCGGCGGACGCGGTGACGACGTGCGAGATCGACGCTTCGTGCGTCGCGACGATCCCCGAAGACGCCGGGTGGACGCTCCTCGGAATCTCGACGGACGGCGGGAGCTGCAACCTCCAGAGCGGCACGCTGCTCGACGACGCGAGCCTCGCGCCGGACGCGTGCGCGTGCGGATGCGCGACCCAAGGCACGCCCACGTGCGGCTCCGCGACATTTGTAGGATACACGGATCCCGCGTGCACGATGGACGCGAGCGCGGGAACCGTGGCGCCGAACGGGTGCGCGGACGTCGGCGACCTCTTGCCCGACGCGGGGATCTCCGTGTCGCCCGGCAACGTGAGCGGCGTGACGTGCACGTCGAGCATCACGGGAAGTCAGACCGCCGTCGCTCAGTCGTTCGCGACGTGCACCGCGACGACCTGCACCGACAACTACTGCGGGCTTCGCGCGAAGGGCTTCCTCTTGTGCATCGCGCACGATCCGCCCGTCACGACGTGCCCGACGGGTTTTCCGGTGCGCATCGACGCGGTGGCGAGCGCGAGCGCGAGCTGCAACGGGTGCTCGTGCGACGTGAAGGATCCGGCTTGCACGGGCACGGTGACGACGTACGACGCGTCGGCGTGCGGCGGCGGATCGATCACGAGCTTCGCGGCCTCCGCGTGCTCCCCGCTCACGGACGAGACGCTCTCGATCGGTTACGTCCCCGACCCGCCCCCCTCCCCCACGTGCGGCGCCACGTCGCTCGGCGGAAGCGTGCAGACGCTCGGATCGACCGTCGTGTGCTGCGCGCCCTGATCCTGATGTAGAGTCGCGCCTCATGGCGCTTTGTGTGATCACGGGAGCCGCGGGCGCGCTCGGCTCGGAGCTCGCGCGCGTTCTCGCGGCGCGCGGCGACGACGTCGCGCTGGTCGATCGCGCGCAGGCACGCGCGCGACTCGACGCGATCGCGAAAGAGATCGGCGCGAAGGCGACCGCGCACGAGTCGATCGCGGACGCGCAGAAGCGCGGCGAGATCCATCTCGCCGCGCTCATCGCGGGTGGTTGGGCCGGCGGAGCCTTCGTGCACGAGGCGTCGAAGGACGACGGTTACCGCGCCATGATGGAGTCCAACGTCGACACCGTGCACGACGCGCTCCGCGCGCTCCTGCCGAGCATGGTCGCGAACGCGCGCGGCGCGATCGTGGTCGTCGGATCGCGCAACGTCGAGCGACCGTGGACGGGACGGGGATCTGCCGCGTACACCGCGAGCAAGAGCGCAGCGGTCGCGCTCGCGCGCGCCGCAGCCGCCGAAGTCCTCGAGCACGGCGTGCGCGTCAACGCGATCCTCCCGAGCACGATGGACACGCCCGCGAATCGCGCGTCGATGCCGAACGCGAATTTCTCGCACTGGGTGACGACAACGTCCGCGGCGGGCGTCATCGCGTTCTTGCTCTCGGACGCAGCGCGCGACGTCTCCGGCGCGACGATTCCGATCTACGGGCGCGCGTGATGCGAATCGCGTCCATCGGCGGCGGACCCGCGGCGCTCTACTTCGCGATCTTGCGCAAGAAGGCGCACCCCGAAGACGACGTCGTCCTCTACGAACGCAACGCGCCGCTTCAGACTTTTGGTTGGGGCGTCGTGTTCAGCGACGAGACGCTCTCGAACTTCAAGGAAGCCGACGAGCCGACGTACGACGCGATCACGCGCGCGTTCGTCCACTGGACCGACATCGACACGTTCGTCAAAGGCGAGCGAGTCCGCTCGACCGGTCACGGCTTCGCGGGGATGGGTCGCCGCGCGCTGCTCGCGCTCTTGCAAAATCGCGCGCGCGAGGTCGGCGTGCGCATGGAATTCGATCGCGAGATCACCGACGCCGACGTCGAGCGCATCGCGCGCGAGTGCGATCTGTTGCTCGGCGCGGACGGCGTGAACAGCCGCGTGCGCGCGCTCTACGCGCCGCAGTTCCAGCCGAACGTGGACGTGCGCAAGTGCAAGTACATCTGGCTCGGCACGCGCCTTCGGCTCGACGCGTTCACGTTCGTCTTCGAGAAAAACGACCACGGCATCTTCCAAGTGCACGCGTACCCGTTCGACGCCGAGACGAGCACGTTCATCGTCGAGTGCGACGAAGCTTCGTGGAAGCAGGCCGGTCTCGATCGCGCGACGACCGACGAGAGCGTCGCGTACCTCGAGAAGCTCTTCGCGAAGACCCTTCACGGCGAAAAGCTCCTCACGAACAAGTCGCTCTGGATCAATTTCCAGACGATCAAGAACGACCATTGGTGGGCCGACGTCGGCGGCGCGAAGGTCGCGTTGATGGGCGACGCCGCGCGCACCGCGCACTTCTCGATCGGATCCGGAACGAAGCTCGCGATGGAAGATTCCATCGCGCTCGCGAAGCAGCTCGACGCGCACGCGAGCGTCGACGATGCGCTCGCCGCGTACGAAACCGAGCGCAAGGACGCGTCCGCGCGCATCCAGAAATCCGCGCACGACAGCCTGATGTTCTTCGAGAACGTGAAGCGCTGGTACGACGTGCAGTCGCCGCTCGAGCTCACCTTCAACCTGCTCACGCGGAGCAAGCGCATCACGTTCGACAACCTGAAGATGCGCGACCCGAAGCTCGTCGAGCGGGTCGTTGCGGAATACAACGAAAAGCGCGGCGGCGCGGATCGCGCGCGGCCGCCCATGTTCACGGCGTTTTCGCTGCGCGGGATGCACCTCGAGAACCGCGTCGTGGTGTCGCCGATGTGCATGTATTCTGCAATGAACGGCACGCCGAACGATTTTCACCTCGTGCACCTCGGCGCGCGCGCGTTGGGCGGCGCGGGCCTCGTCATCGCGGAGATGACCGACGTCGCCGCCGACGGACGCATCTCGCCCGGTTGCGCCGGGATCTACGAGGAGGCGCACGTCGAAGCGTGGTCGCGCATCGTGTCGTTCGTGCACGAACGGTCGCGCGCGAAGATCGGTCTTCAGCTCGGACACGCCGGGCGCAAAGGCGCGACGAGGTTGATGTGGGAAGGGATGGATCAACCGCTCGAGCGCGGCGGCTGGCCGCTCCTCAGCGCGTCCGCGATTCCGTATTACGCGTACAGCCAAGTGCCAAAGGCGATGGACGCGAGCGACATGGCGCGTGTCGTCCGCCAGTATCGCGAAGCGACGGAGCGCGCGGAGCGCTGCGGGTTCGACATGCTCGAGATCCACATGGCGCACGGTTATCTGCTCGCGAGCTTCCTCTCACCGCTCACGAATCGACGCGACGACGCGTTCGGCGGAGAGATTCACGCTCGCGCGAAGTTCCCGCTCGCCGTGTTCGACGCCGTGCGCGCGGCGTGGCCGAAGGACAAACCGATCACCGTGCGCGTGTCGGCGATCGATTGGGAAGACGACGGGATGACCGAAGAGGACTCGGTCGCGTTCGCGGCGATGCTGCGCGATCACGGGTGCGACGCGATCAACGTGTCGAGCGGTCAGACCACGCCGGACGCGAAGCCGATCTTCGGGCGCATGTGGCAGACGCGCTTCGCCGATCGCATTCGTCACGAGGCGAAGATCCCGACGATCGCGGTCGGCAACATCGCGAGCGGCGATCACTGCAACACGATCCTCGCCGCGGGTCGCGCTGATCTCTGCGCGATCGCGCGTCCGCACCTCGACGATCCCGCCTTCACGCTACACGCGGCGAAGGAACAAGGCGTCGACGTGTGGTGGCCCGATCCGTACGTCCCCGGAAAAATCTGGAAGCGCGTGTAACGCGCGCCGCGACGCGCGCGTTGTCAATTTGGCCGGGACCCGCCGCGCGCGCTGACAAACACGGCGCGCGCGCGGACGCCAACGCGGTGCGCGACGCGCAAACACGCGCGTTCGCGGCGCGCTTCGGGTTGGCATCGCATTTGTAATGAACGGCTCACGATGAATCCGTATCGACTCGTGTTCTCGACTCATCCGTCTCGCATGTTGGCGACGTGCCTCGACGCGCCGCGCGATGCGTGCGCAACGCCTCCGAGCTCGCGACCTCCGAACGCACGCGCGCGCGCCGTGCTCGGCGTGACGCTCGGCCTGATGGTCTTGCTGTTGCCATACGCCGCGCACGCCCTCGGAAATCGCGGGCACGTCGAAATCGGACCCGCGGCGATCGCACACGCGCGCGCGAAGAGCGCACGCCACGACAAGCCGCGCGACAAGAAGCCTGCGCAGCAAGCGGCCGCGCGCGCGCCCTCCTCGACGCCGCGCTCGCCGCGAAGACCCGAGGTCTCGTGGATCGCCGGCTCGCACGCGCCGACGACGCTCGTCGCGCGCGCGAAGGAGCTCGCGTCGTTCGGGCTCGACGTGAGCGTCGTCGACGTTCACCTCTCGCGTCCGCTCGCGGATTTTCCGCAGACGCGCGCCGGGGTCTTTCCGACCGACACGACGCCGCTGCGCAACTCGCTCGACCACGTCGACTCGCTCGAGATTCACGGTTTGTCGGACGCGTCGCCGCTGCGCGTCGCCGGACTCGAGAACGGCGACGAGCTCCTCGGGATCGACGGCTACCGCTTCGACGACGACTCGTTCAAGAACGTCGACATCGCGACGATCCGCGCGCGCGGCGCGATGGTCGTCGAGCTCGCACGCGCGCACCATCACGTCTTGCTCTCCGTCCGCTGGCCTACGGCACCGTGAACAAGTCCGCGGTCGCGGTGCACGCAGCGGGCGAGCAGTTTTTTCCGGCGACCGCGCGCTCGTGATACGAAAAGCGCATCGACGTGTCGGCTCGGCCGACGATTCGCTGCGTCGTCTCCCACGTGCATCCGTCCGAGAACGGGTACGTCGTCGTGGTGCACGAGTCGAGCACGATGCCGTCGTACGTTCCGCCGAAGCGTCCGTGATCGAACGCGACGAACGCGCCCTCCGGACACTTCATCACGTGACCGACGTCACCCTCCTTCACGACGAGATCCACGACGCACGTCGGGCTCGAGAGCGCGATCGCTCCGACGCGAACGCGCGCGACCTCGACGCACTGGCGCGTCTCGAGCGGCGGCTCGCACGTCGCGAGTCGCGTCGGCAGTGATTGCGGGCTCACGACGGGCGCCGCGCTCGCCGTGACGACGGGCGCGGGGAGCTCCTGCGGCGCGACCTCGACGACGGTCGCGCGTGATCCCGCGCCGCACGCGCACGCGCACATCGCAACGACGACGAGCGCACTAATCCGCTTTGTGGGCGATCTCAGGCGGCACCTGGAAGAAGGCGTTGTGCTTCGGATCGTTGTACGTCTTGTAGTCGGGTGCCCACGGCGTGAGCTTCGTGCCCTCGGGGCCGTGCTCGATGGTGAGCGCCATCGGGACCACTTGGCGATAGCTCGAGTCGCGCGGCAAGTCGTCGTTGTCGTGACCGCCCGCGGAGAAGAGCGTGATGAGTCGCGCCGTCGGATCGTCGTACGAAACGTGGAACCCGTCGTTCACCTTCTCGTGCCCGCGGAACATCGTGTGGCAACCGACGCGCTGCATGAACGCCTTGAACTGCATCTTGCCGAACGCGAAGCGAGCGGATTTGTCCTGAAGGTCGGCGGGGATCACGTCGGCGCTCGATGGATCGCTCCACATCATCTGGAAGCGAATGTCCGGATCGTTGAGCGACGAGAGATCTTTGTAGCGCTCCTTGAGCAGTCGATCCTTCGGGATGCCGCCGTGCACGAAGAGGAGGCGATCGAAGAAGAGCATGTTCGGCATCGTCTCGAACGTCGCCTGGTAATGACGAAACACGTCCATCGGCACGTGCGGCTTGAGCGTGTTGATCGCCTCGGCGGGCTTCACGCCGCCGTAGATGTTGCCTTTGAACTCGACGTAGTACTCGTGGTTGCCGCGGAGCACCGTGACGAACTCGGGCGCCGTCGCGAAGAGCTGGAGCACGATGCGCAAGACGCCGTTCAGCGAGAACAAACCGCGATCGATGTAATCGCCGAGGAGAATCAAGCGCGGCTCGACGTTGTTCTTCGGATCGCGCCGGTACGCGTCGACCTTGTCGAAGAACTTCGACTGCATCAACGCCGCCTTCAAGACGCTGTAACAGCCGTGCAGATCCCCGAGCACGAGGAGATCGTATTTTTTTCCTGGGAGCGCGGGCTGCCAATAGACGTGGCCGTCGAGGAACGGTTGATCGCCGAGCTCGGCGACGTTCTTCTTTCCCGCGAGCTTGCCGATTCCCTTCCTGCGTTGATCGGCCCACAAATCCGCGACGCGATCGAGCAGCGCGCGGTCGCCCGCGATTTGCTGGAGCAAGCGCCCGTGATCGGCGCTGTAGTGGAACTCGGTCGGCTCGAAGAAAGGATGGTTCGTCGTGACCGGCGCGACGCGAATGGGTCCGGAGAGCTCGACCGTCGGACGCGACTCGAGATCCTCTTCGAGCTCGATTCCGGATCCCGCGTCGAGGAGCTGCGCGAGCTCCGCGCGGAACTGCGCTTCGGCCGGGTGGACTTGTCCGTCGGCCATGATGAGCTCGTCGATCGTCGCCATCAGCTGCTCTTGCCCGCCACGATCGAAGCTCTGGAAAATCTCGAAGCACCTCACCTTGAGCTTCGAGTGGACGAACGCGGTCGGATCCTCGTTCTGCGCGACGGACTCGGTGAAGAGCTCGCGAACGCTCTCGTCGATCCCTTCGAAGACTTGGTGGAAGTGCGCGGTGAACTTCGAGACGATCTCCGTCTTCAAGGTCTTGTCCGCGTCCTTCATCGCCTGGTCCGCGCGCTGCGAGACGAGATCGCCGATGTAGTTGCGGACGAATTCCTTCTCCTTCGCGTCGAAGTCGCCATCGATGTACCCGAACGTCGTCAGGTAAAAGATGATCGCGTGCATCTGCTGCTCGGCGAGGTTCGGATCGTCGCTGAAGTTCATCGGCATGCGCGCGAGTATAGCGTCACTTCGCGTCGGCCGGCGCGGCAGGCGTGGGCGAGGACCACGGCTGCATGATCGCGGTCGTCGCGGCGGCGCCGAGAATCACGAGCGCGATGCCGCCAATGACGAGCCAGCGCACGGGGTAACCGTGCGCTGGCGGCGCGACGTGCGCGGTGTGCGCGGTGGGCGACGCCGTCCGCGCGCCGAACGTCCCTTCGCGCACGCCGCTCCCGAGCGCGTTGGACGGCGTGTTCGGATTCGGCGTGAGACTGTGCATCACCGACTCGATGCGCGGCACTTCGAGCGACGCGGTCTCCGTCGCCGCGCGAAGCGCGAGCATTTGTGCTTCGACGAGCTTCGCGATGCGCGCGCGTTCTTCGGCGAACGCGTTCACGATGAGCGCGCCGAGATCGCGCGCGGTCGGGCGCGGTGCGAGCGTCGCGAGGTACGCGTCGAGATCGTGTCGCATCGCGGAGGCAGTGGGATAACGATCGCTCGCCTTCGGCGCGAGCGCGCGCTCGCAAATCGCCTTCAGCATCGGCGGCGCGTCGGGCGCGAACTCCGCGATCTTCGGCAGGTCCCCGATGCTCAAGCGGTGCGCGATCGCGCCCTCCGCGTTTCCCTTCCACATGCGGCGCCCGGTGATCGCCTCCCACAAGATGACGCCGATCGAGAAAACATCCGCGCGTCTGTCGACGGGTTTTCCGAACGCTTGCTCCGGCGCCATGTACGCGAGCTTGCCTTTGATGACGCCGGTCCGCGTCTGCGACGACGAGTCCGCGGCCTTCGCGATGCCGAAGTCGACGAGCTTCGCGTCGCCGCCGTACGTGACGAGCACGTTGTGTGGAGAGACGTCGCGGTGGACGACGTTGAGCGGCGTCCCGTCGTAGTCGACGAGCTCGTGCGCGTGATGCAGCCCCTCGAGCACGTCGCACAAGACGCGCGCTTGGTGATCGCGAAGCTGCGCGCCCATCTTCGCGAGGCGCGTGCGCGTTTGGCTGAGCGGCTGTCCTTCGAGGTACTCCATCACGATGAAGAAGTGCCCGGCGGACTCTTCGACCTCGTACGTCTGCACGATGTTCGGGTGGCTGAGGCGCGCGGCGAGGCGCGCCTCGTCGACGAACATCGACGAGAACTCCGCGTCGCTCGTGAACTCTTCCTTCAGCTCCTTCACGACGACGAGCTTCGAGAACCCGCGCGGCCCCTGCGACGCCGCGAGATAGACGACGGCCATTCCTCCGCGACCGAGCTCCGCGATGGGGCGATATTTTCCGAACGCCTTCGAGAGCGACACCGACGCGAAGCGTACCCGATCCCCACGAGGTGAGCGAAGCGAGACGAGGCGCGAGCACGTCTCACGACCCGTTCTTCGGTCGAGGAGACCAGCGATGGGACCGCCCGAGCGCTTGAAGCGCGACGGATGAGACGATCACCGCGCCACCGATGGCGGCCCAACGCGTCGGTCGCTCCCCTCGCACGATCGCGACCCAGAGCGGATTCAAGATCGGCTCGATCGTCGCGAGGAGCGTCGAGCGGAGCGCGGCGAGCTTCCCGACCGCCGCGCCGTACAGCCAATACGCCGCGCCGATTTGCACCGCGCCCAAGAACACGAGCACCGCCCACGCGCTCGGCGCGATCGCGACGCGCGCCGCTTCGATCATGCGCGGCGCCGCGAACGCGCACGTCATCGCGTTGCCGATCGCCATCGCGACGAACGGCGAGACCGCGTCCGCGCGCCACGCGGGCCCCTGCCACCGCTGCTCGAGTCGCATCAAGAGCGGCACGCCCGCAAACCCGAAGCTCGACACGATCGCGATGAGATCGCCGAGGCGCCCGTCTGGAGAGACGCGATCGACGAAAAACAGGACCATCCCGAGGAAGCACCCAGCTGTCGCGACGACGTCCGCGCGCGAGAGCGGCTCGCGCAGGAGCGGCCACGAGAGAAGCGCGACGTAAATCGGCCCGCTGTACTGAAGAAGAATCGCGTTCGCCGCGGTGGTGAGCTTCACGGCGACGACGAAGCTCGTCACCATCACCGCATACGAGAACGCCGCGCACCACATGAGCGGACGCCGTCCCACGCGCGCGACGTCGCGCGCGCCGAGCCCGCGCCGCCGCGACTCGACGATCGCCGCCATGACGAGCACCGGAATCGCGAACAAGCTGCGAAACCCCGCGAGCGCGAGCGCGTTCATCTCGACGCTCTTCACGCCGAGCCCGCCGGTGCTCCACAGCACCGCGGCGAGCAGCACGAAGATCGTGTAACGCACGCCCGATGACGTACTATGGCGCGCGATTCTCATGCGTCGATTTCTCATGCTCGCCTTCGTGATCGCTTTCTCGAGCGTCGCCTTCGCCGACACGGACGCTGCGACGGACGCAGCCGTGGACGCCGAAACGGACGCGAGTCCCGACGCGAGCCCCGATGCAAGCCCCGATGCAAGCCCCGACGCGGGCATCGATGCGGGCATCGCCGACGCGAGCACGTCCGACGTGTGCAACCCGAACATCGAGCCGTGCACGACGCGCGCGGACACGGGCACGACGGGCGACGACGAAACGGAAGACGCGGGCACCTCCGGCGGCGGATGCAGCTGCGACGCGAGCGGCGGCGACCTTCCCTCTCCGCTCATGCTCTTGGCGCTCGGCTTCGCCGCGAAGCTCGTCTCGCGCCGCCGCGCGCGCAAGTGACGCGGCTCGCGCTCGTCGCGCTCGTCGCGTGCGTCGCGCTCGTCGCGTTCGTTCCGCGTGCGCGTGCGTGTGGCGTGAGCGCATCCGGCGCGCCCGCGGGGATCTGCGACGCGTCCGACGTGCTCGACGAGAAATCCGCCGCCGCGCGCGATCGCATCGGCGTGAGCTACGGCTACACGAGCTCCGTCCTCTTTTTCTCGAACAACCTGCGCGCACCGACCGAACGCCACGCGCTGATGGCGTCGTACGAGCACCCGATGAAAAACCACTTCACGCTCGAAGTCGGCGCCGGTTCGCTCATCGCAGGTTTCCTCGACACGCCAATCGGGCGCGCGTCGTTCTCACCGGGCGGGCTCGTCGACGTCTCGCTCTCGCATCTCGTCATCCAGCCGCGCGGCTACGCGCAACCCTTCTTGCTTCTCTCGCTCACGCTCGCCGGAGTCTTCGCAGAGACTTCATTAAGCAACCTCACGACGACGTACGGCGCGCTCGACTTCAGCGCGGCCGTTGCGGCCGGCGCATCGATCCGCATCAAGACGCACGCCGTCACTCCCTTCATCGCCGGTCGCCTCTTCGGCGGGCCCGTTTTTTGGACCTACAAGAGCCAACCCACGCTCGGCACCGACGCCTACAAATACTCACTCGGACCTGGGCTCGCGGTGAGTATCGCTCACTCTCGCCTGAGTCTCAGCGCAGGAGCTTCGCTCGTTGGCGAGCGAAACCTTAAGTTCGGACTGAGCGCGTCGTTTTGATCGTCGAGAGGACGAAAAGGCGCTAAATATGGAAGGGATGGGCTTTGCGCGGTTTGCTTTCGTGTTGATGCTCGCGTCGAGTGGGATCGTGTTGGGTTGTTCGGACGGCGGGAACCCTCCGATCATCAGCGACGGCGAGGGCGGCGTGATCATCGAGGACGACGGCGGCGCCATCGTTCCGTGCTCCGAGCCGCAAGCGACGTGTCCGTGCGCCGAAGCGGGCGCGCAGGTGCAGTGCGGCACGGTGTATCGCGTCTCCGGATCGCACGTCGACTGCTCGCCCGCGTACCTCACGTGCCAAAGCGACGGCACGTGGAGCGCGTGCATCGGTCCGTCGGTCTACGACGGCGGTTGAATCAGTAGCGCGCGATCGACGAGTCGACGGCCGCGTACGCTTCGACGCCGCCATCGAGCGAGTACACGTTCTTGATGCCGCGCGCGAGGAGCTGCTCGGCGGCGTTGCGACTGCGCACGCCGTGGTGGCAATAGAGAACGACGCGCGTCCCGTCGCCGATTGATTGAAGCTCTTCGATCACGTTCGGCTCGAGCGGTTTGTGTCCGGGGATCGACGCGAGCTTTCGCTCGGCTTCGGGGCGCACGTCGACGAGCACGAGGTCCTTCGCCTTCGCGTCCACCAGCTTCTTCAACTCGGCGGCGGTGATGCTCTTCACGCGCGGCGGCGCCTTCGAGCTTTCCACGCGGAACCCTTGCCCCGCGACGAACGCGATCGACAAATCCCCCGCGCGCGACGCGCTCTCCGCGTCGAGCACGAACGTGACGCCGTGCGCTTCGACGACGACGTCGCCCGCTTGCTTCGGCTCGAAGAACAAATCGTATTCGTGGCGCGGACCGATCACGACGCGCAGCGGATCGCCGCCAGCGTCTTTCTGCGCGTCGAGGATCGCTTGGCGCGCGTCGTCGGCGAGCGCGATCTTCGGCGGCGCGCCCGACGCGCCGGCATCGGCGGTTTTCTTCGGCGCGCCGAGGAGCCTCGCGAGCTCGCCGGACTGATCGAGCTCCTTCACGATGTCGCAGCCTCCGACGAATTTTCCGTCGATGTAGAGCTGCGGAATCGTCGGCCAGCTCGAGTACTCCTTGATGCCTTCGCGGATCTCGGGCGACGACAGCACGTTCACCGTTTCGTATTTCGGCAAGTAGCCGTCGAGGATGCGCGTGACCGTCGCGGAGAAGCCGCACTGCGGGAAGTGACGGCTGCCTTTCATGAAGAGGACGACGTTGTTCTTTTTAACGAGCTCGTCGATTTGCGCGCGCGTCGCGTCGTTCATCGTGGTGACCCTTTTCGTTAGCGTTCGAACTTCACGCGGAACTTCTTCGATGACGCGACGGTCTTTCCGTCGCGATCCAGCGCGGGGACGTACGACTCGCGCATCGCGCACGAGCGTGCCTCGCGGCCGAAGCCGTGTCCGGGATCTTGCAGAATGCTCGCGCGCGCCGCCTTGCCGTCCGCTCCGACGACGACTTCGATGATCGCGGAGGCCTCGTCCACTTGATCCGCGTCCGCTTCGGGCGGGAACGGGCATCGCCATTCGCCCGAGCCCGCGAGCGACGCGGTGCGCGACAAATCCACGGCCATCACTTGCGCCGGCGGCGCGGCTTGTCCGTTTCCCGTGCCCGTCGCCGCGACGTGCGGCGCGCTCACGGCCTTGTCGTTCGTTCCGTCCGAGCGCGTGTCGCCGCCGGAGAAGCGATCGCTCGAGCCGACGGTGTAGACGTCCTTCGTGAAGTCCATCACGTCGTCGTCTTTCGCGGCGAGGATCTGCGACGCCTTCGCCGCGGCGACCGGCACGTCCTGCTTGGCGACCATCTTCTGGATGGGCTCGACTTCTTCCTTCTTCTCTTCGACGATCTTCGGTTGCTCGGGGCGGTCCGTGTCGATGTCGACTTGTTGCGCGAGCTTTTGGTTGATGACGCCGTCGAGCCTGAGCGTCCACGCGATCATCTCGGCGTGGATGAGCGCGGTCCGCACGGCGGCCACGCCGTGAAACGCGATCGTCAGCACGATCGCCGCCGCGAACACGCGCATCGACTTTTCGCCGCCGATGTCGAGGACGCGATCGAGCGGGTTTTTCGCCTGCCGCGGAGCCCACGCGAACGAGCGCGACGACGGCGCTGCTTGCGAGCGCGGTGAGGCGACGAGGGCGAGCTTGGGCACGTCGTTCACGTTGGCGTTCATTGCGGCGTGGTCCCTGACTTGATCGGCGGTGCGAGCGCCGTCGCAAATGCAATCTTGGCCACGCCCGCCTGCTTCAGCAAGTCGAGGACGTGAATGACGCGACCGTGCTGGACGGACTGATCGGCGCGGATCACCGTGCGAATCTCGGGATTCTTCGCGCGCGCCGCTTTCGCGAGCTCGAAGATCGCCTCGTCGTTCGGCTGCGGTTTGCTGTCGACCACCGTCGCGCCGTTCGCGGCGAGCTCGATGCTCATCATCGTCTGCACGTCAGTCGATCCCGACGCCGCGCGCGGCAGCTCCAGCGGGATCGACGTCGGCTGCGCGACCATCTTCGCCGTGACCATCAAGATGATGCAGAGCACGAGCGTGACGTCGACGAGCGGCGTGACGTTGATTCCGACGATCGCGTCGTCGGAGTCTTGCGCCGAACCAGCCATTATCCTTCGGCCTCCGCGGGCTCGGGCTCACGCTTCGACGACGCCGGCGCCTTCTCTGCTTTCTCTTCGCGTTTCGGCAAAGGCTCCGTCTTCGCGGCGGCTTCGACCTCTTCCGGTGACTTCAAGTGCGCGAGGAGCAGGTGCCCGACGGCCTCCGTGTTCGCGAGCGTCGACTTCACGACGCGCTGAAAGTAGTTGTACGCGGCGACGGCCGGGATGGCGACGAAGAGACCGACCGCGGTCGCGACGAGCGCTTCGGAGATGTGCGATTGGAGCGTCGCCGAAACGCTCGCTGCGTTGGCCGACGCGCCCGCGGCCGCCGCGGTGCTCGCCTCGCGCGACAGCTCGTCGAAGGCCGCGACGATGCCGATGACGGTGCCGAGGAGGCCGATGAACGGCGCGTTGTTTCCGACGGTGCCGAGGAACGCGAGACGACGCTCGAGGCGCGTTCGCTGGAGCGCGCTCGCGCCGGCCATCGCCTCTTCCGCGGCTTGCGCGCCGCGCGGCGCTTCGACGAGCCCAGCCACGACGACCGCGGCCTCCGCGCTCGGCGAAGCCTCGAGTCGGCGGCGTGCGCCTTCCCAGTCCCCGGCGCGCAGAAGCGCCGCCAGATCGCGCATCAGCTTCGGAATGTCGTCGCGAAGCGAGACGAAGAGCCACGCACGTTCGAGCATGACCGCGACAGAGATGACGCTCAGGCCGAACATGAGGACGAGCACCCAGCCCGCTCCGAGCCCGACCAACGCACTTTTAACCCGTTCAAGCATTCTGTTTTTGTCCGATCAGGGTCGCGAGAACCGTGGTCGCGAATGCACCTTTCGGTAGCACGAATTCGGCCACACGGCTCGTCTCTTCGTTCTTGGTTGCATCTGCAACCGAGTTGCAATTTGGATCTTCGAAGACACGCATCTCCGAAACGAACAGGCGAAGCGCGCGGCGTGTTCCCTCGCCGAGCACGCCGTCGAACGCCGCTTTCTCGGCGTCGCCGAGCACGCGCGTCCACGCGGCGGACTCGATCTCGCCCGGCACCCCCTCCGCGCGCAGCATCTTCGGGCCCACGATCGGCCCCGTCGCGCACACTTCGCCGCGCGCCGCGCGCGCCGCGTCTTCCTGCTCATCCGTGCAGACGAAGAGCCCGCCCGTGTCGGTCTTCTTGAGGACGTCGCCGCGGAGCGCGGTCGCCCAATCGCCGCGCCGCACGCGTTCGTCGAGCACCGCGTTGAAGACCTCGGATTGGAGCGCGGAGTAGAGCAAGCGCACGAGGCGCGTGTCGCGCGGGGGCTTCTCTCTTCCGCTGACGATTGCGCGCGCGCGGTCGGCGTTGTCGCCTTCGCGGCCGAAGCGCTGCTCGCCGAACGCGTTCGGCACGCCTTCTTTCGCGATCGCGCGCGCGCGCGCTTCGAACGACGCGACCTCGGACGCGGGGATCTGCCGCACGACGATGCGAAATCGGTTGCCGCGCAAATGACCGGTCTTGAGCTTGTGGTTGTGCGGGACCGCGTCGTGGATCGTGATGCCTTCGATCGCGAGCGACGCGGCGCGCGAGGCGAGCTCCTCCGCCTTCATCCCGCGCGGCGGCGCGAGCGAAATCGTCTGCGTCGTCACGGCGCGTTTGTCCTTCATGCCGGCGATTCCCGCCGCGCGCGCGTCCGCGCCGAGCGCGCTCGCGATCGCGCGAACCGCGGCGTCCGTCGCGAGATCGCGCTTCGTGAATCGAATGAAGACGTGCTCGCCTTCACCGCTCGGCTCGTAGATCGGGATCTCTTCGACGACGAAGTCTTCCGGGACGGTCTTGATTTGCACCGAATGCGTGTATGCTGCGCCGAGCGATTCGCCAAGGAGGCTCTCGTGATTCGAAACATTGCACTGTCTTTCGTCATGCTCGGGGTTGTCGGTTGCGCTGGGGAGGTCCGCGTCGCCGCACCGCCACCGCCCGAGGCTCAAGTCACGGTCACGGCGCCTCCGCCTCCGGCCGCAAACGTCGAAGTGACGGCGGCCGCGCCGGTTGCACAGGCTCAGGTCAACGTCGCGCCGCCTCCGCCTCCGCAGGCGCAGGTCACCGTCGTCGCGCCGCCGCCGCCCAGCGCGGAAATCGTGGTGGACACGGAACCGCCGCCGCCGCCGCCGGTGCGCGTCGAAGTCGTTCCCGTCGCCCCCTCGCCGCTGCATTTCTGGGTCGCGGGTTATCACCGCTGGGACGGTCACGCGTACGTGTGGGTCCCCGGTCGTTACGAGCGTCGCCCGCGCGCGAACGCGGTGTGGCGTGCGGCACACTGGGAAGTGCGCGGTCGTCGCCGCGTGTGGATCGAAGGCCGTTTCGACTGAGAGGCGTTTTTCGATCGTGTGAGGAAACCGGTCGCCGCGGAGACGCGCGCGGCCGGTTTCGCTTTGTGGTCACTCGTTCGGTGAGAGCGCGCAGCGAAAGCCTGCCATGAGCAAACGAAACGACGCCGGGTGGTGGACGCGGTTCGTCGCGCGCAAACCCGCGGCGTCGTAATTGAACGCGCCGCCGCGGAGCACGCGATCGCAACCGAATGGAATCGGATTGCTGCCCGTGAAGCCTTCGAGGTGCTTCTCGCGGAGCTCGTCTTGCGTCGCGCGGATTTCGTCGCACGACCCGGGCACGCCGCGATCGGCGGTGCTTCGCGTGTACGCGCGCGGATCGTATTCGTCCTCGCACCACTCCCACACGTTTCCCGCGAGATCGTCGTGGCCGAACGGACCGCGCCCGAGAGGATGCGCGCCGACTTCGTCGGTCGTTCCCGCGTCGAGCGGACGTCCGAACGCGGCGCGCGCGGAAGTCGGCGGATCGTTTCCCCACGCGAAGCGGCGCGCGTCGTCGTCGCGCATCGCGCGCTCGTATTCCGCTTCGCGCGGCAGGCGCTTCTTGTTCCACGCGCAGTATGCGTGCGCGTCGTCCCAGCTCACGCCGACGACGGGATGCTTCGGCGCGAGGAACGCGGTCGCGTGGGTCGCGACGCGCGGATCGTTCCGACGGCACGCGCCGGACGCGACGCACGCCGCGTACGCTTCGTTCGTCACGGGGACCGCGTCGAGAAAAAATCCGCCGAGCGTGACTTGGTGCGCGGGGTGCTCGTCTTCTTCGCCGCCTTCGTTCGCGCCCATCGTGAACGTGCCTGGCGGAACGTAGAGCATGCCTTCGGGCGCGACGCGCGACGCGTCGGGCGCATCGGGCGCGGCGTCGCGCGCGTCACCCGCGTCGTACACCGCGACGGAGATCACGTCCGGCGCGGCGTCGACGACGGGCGCCTTCTGCGGCGCGCGACACGCGACCGACGCAATCACCACGAGCCCGCGAGCCCAACGCACGAGACGCTGTGTTATCAGTGCGGCGATGAAACCGAGTCGTTTTTCGTTCGCCCTTGCGCTCGTCGCGTGCGGCGGAAGCCCCGAGCCCGCGAACGTCGTCGTGCCGATCGCGAGCGCGACCGCCAGCGCGCCGCAGCCCGTCGTGCACGCGCCGCTCGGCGTTCCGCGCGACGCGATCGCGACCGCGACCATCGACCTCCCGCGCGCGCTCGCGATGTTGCCCGCGGCGCGCGTCGAGCTCGAATCCGAGCTGGATCTGCCGTCTGGCGCGCTGCAATCGCTCGAGGCATTCGGCTACGACGGAAGGCGCGCGACGACGATCGTGGTCGCGGCGCTCTCCGACGACGAACGAAAGCTCGTCGCGGAAGCGAAGGCGCTCGCGCAAGCTCACACGCCGTCGGATCAAGTCGTCGACTTGGGAAAGCGCGTGGCCGCGACGACGTCGAGCGAAGTGCGCGTGCTCTTCCCGGTGACCGACGCGAAGAAGCTCGAGGCCGCGCTCGGCGAGGCGATGACGAAAAATCACTGGCACCAAAAAGGTCGCGTCTTCACCGCGCGTCACATGGCGGCCGAGTTCTCCGACGACGGATCGTGGCTCGCGCTCGACGTCGACGTCGAGCAGTCGCGCGGGTCGGTCGATGCGCTCCGCGCGACGTTCGCGAGCGCGCGCGAGACGCCGCCGACGCTCGAAGTGGGTCAGACGTATCGCGCGACGTACGATCCGAACGCGCTCGCCGAGTTCGGCGTGCTCGTCTCGCTGAGCAAAGTCGCGGGCGCCGTGTCGGGCGAAAGCATCGAGCCCGATCAACGGCGCCGCATCATGGCGGAAGGCGTGTTCGAAGCGGAACAGCTCGTTCCGCTCGCGGGCGACGCGTTCGATCGCATCGAGCTCGCCGCTCGCGCGCAGCCGTTCGAGGCGACCCTCCGCGCGCACGTCGCGCAGTTCACGACGCCGACCGCGGCGCTCTGGAACGACGCGCCCGCCGCGCGCATCGACGGCGCGTCCTTGACGCTCGACGCGGAGCGCGCGTTCGTCTCCGCGATGGGCTCGCCGCAAGAGCTCATGGATCGCATGCGCAACGGCGGGTGGATGTCGCTCGGCGTCGCGCTTCCGCGCATCATGCTCGCCGCGCCGCTCATCGCGCCGAAGGCCGCGAACGTTCCGTCGCCCGATGCGATCTTGCAGGATCACTTCGAGCGCTCCGGCATCTCGTGGACGAAGGGTCACGAGACGGTCTTCGTCGGCTTGCTCCCCGCGAACACGACGCGCGCCGCCGCCGAGTGCGCGCTCTCGACGAAGACGCCGTGCGACGCGAAGAAAAAGCTGAGGCTCGGGTCCGTCGTGAAGATGGATGACGGTCAAGCGAAGCTCGTTCAGGTCGACAAGCGGTTCGTCGTGATGACGGCGGCCGACGCGGCGTCGCTCGGCGGCGCGGTGAAGATCGCGCCGGCCGGCCCCGTGCGCCTCGAGCTCGACACCGCGACGCTCGCGCCGGCCGGCAACGGGCCCGTCGGGCTCCCCGCGCACGTCAGCGCGTCGGTCGCGAACGAAAACGGCTCGATCGTGATCAAGGTTCGCTGATCACATCTCGTGCGCCATCACGTCGCGCGGCGATCGGAAATGCTGCTGCGGCGAATAAAAGACGAAGTTCGACACGCGTGACGTGTACACGTCGGCGTACTCCTCGACTTGCGCGCCGAAGCTCGACTGCTCGTTGCCTTCCTTGAGCAGCGATCCCCAGTACGCGTGAAACCGCTGATCGACGCGCGCTTCGAGCGACGTCTGCTCCGCCTCCGCTTGCCGCAACAACCCGCGCACGCGATCGACTTGACGCTTGATGCGCATCCGTTCGGCTTCGGCGGCCGCCGCGGATCCGTTCCCGTTCTTCTTGTTCGAGAGCTCTTTGAAGCGCGCTTGATAGAAGCGGAGCTCGTCCTCGAGGCGATCGCGGATGTCCTCGAGCTCCACGGTGCGCGCGATGTCTTCCTTGCAGCCTTCGTACGCGGCGACCTCCGTCTCGAGCTCTTGGATGATCATCGCGGTGCGCCACGCGCTGTCCTTCTTCGATCGCAGGATGTCGCCGTAGATGTGATCGCCGACGTAGAGCACTTCGTCGCCGCTCACCGCGAGCGCGCGCTCGAGCTCTTGGAGATTTCCGCCTTCGTACACGCGGCCGCGCTCGAGCGGAAACGTCGCGGGCTTCGACTCTCCGCCGTTGTCGAGCGAGCGCTCGAGGAGCGGTCGGCGCTCGGTGAAGAACGCCGGCTTCGTCGCCGCGCACACGACGATGTCGAAGAAGTTCCGCCACGACGGATACTCGACCATCGATCCGCCGAGCAGGTACGACATCATCTTGTCCGTGTACGGCCAGCGCGAGTTCGTGAGCAGGAACAATTTTTTTCCAGCAGAGCGAAGCTTGTGGAGCGTGATGGCGAGATCGGGATCCTTGCGAATGAAGCGCGGCAGATCCCCGAGCACGGCGTCGAGGATGGTGCCGTCGCGGTGCGCTTCGTCGATGCTCTCGCGGATGTCGGAGAACAATTTTCCGTAGTCGATCGCCATCCCGCGCGACTCGAACGCGTCGACGAGCGCGGCGTAGAGCGCGACCTCGCTCAGCGCATAGAGCGTGTCGATCCAGTGGTAACGCGGCGTCGCGGGGCGGAGCTTCTTCGATTGATAGAGCTCGCGGAGCTCGTCCTTCGCGAGCTTGCGCGTGCCGTGGTAGCCCTTCTCGGCGACTTTGTAGCGATCCATCTTGAGGACGTGACCGAGCCTTTTGTCGATCAAGAGCCCGCGCACCGGGAAATCGATCGACACGGGAACCGTCGCGACGAACTCGGGGTAGCCGCGCCAGACGAGCTTCTTCTGCGTCGCGGCGATCGAGAGTCGATCCATCTCCGGCTGGTCGTAGATCGCGAGCGTGTAGTCCATGTCGAAGCCGACCCACGCGATGCCGGTCATGCGCAGGTTGCGATCGCAGAAGATTCGACGCGCGCGCGGGATGGACGTGATGGGGCGTGTCGAGAAATCGTCGAGCGGGAGGTTGAGCTGCGACTGAGTCAAGCCGGGGAAAGTTCAGCATTCCACGTCGCCGAGACGAGGGCAACGAAGCGGCGAAAGCGCGCGCTGCGCGTCCTCGCGAGCTTGACTTATTTTGATGCGCATCTAATTTGATGCGCGTCAAACGATGTCGTACGAAGCCCTCGCCGATCCCTCGCGGCGGAAAATTCTGAAGCTCCTCCGCGGCGGATCGCTGACGGCTGGAGAAATCGCGGAGAAGTTCCACCTCACGAAGCCGACGCTCTCGCACCACTTCCGCGTCCTTCGCGCGGCGGGTCTCGTGCGCGCCGAACGGAGAGGCACGAGCATCGTGTACACCCTTCAATCGAACGTGCTCGAGGATCTCGCCGCCGAGCTCCTCGAGCTCGTACCGGACGCGCGGGCAAGGAGGAGATCGTCGTGAACGTCGTTTCGAAGGTGAGCTTGGGCGTCGCGGGTTTGGCGATCGCGGCGAGCGTCGCGGTCTACCCGTGGCTTCCGCAGCGGATGCCGACGCACTTCGACATCGAAGGGCACGCGAACGGATTTTCTTCGCGCGCGTTCGGCGCGTTTCTCTTGCCGCTCACGATCCTCGCGATCACCGCGCTTGGTTTCGCGATGCGCGCGAAGAACCCCGCGGTGCCCATCGTGACCGCGCTGACGTCGTGCTTCATGCTCGCGCTCCACGTGCTCGTGCTTCGCGCAGCGCTCGCGTCGGGAGATCTCGCGGACGCAATGTGGCTCGCGCTCGGCGCGCTGTTCGTCGGGCTCGGCTTGCTCATGCCGCGCGTTCGGCCGAACCGCTACGTCGGCATTCGCACGCGGTGGACGCGGTCGTCGCCGGAGGCTTGGGCGCGTACGCACCGCGCGGCTGGGCGCGTGATGGTGATCGGCGGCGCGCTCTTCGCGCTCTCGTCGGTGCCCGGCGCGCTCGCGATTCCGCTTCGCGTCGGCGCGCTCCTCGTGACGACCGTCGCGCCCATCGCGCAGTCGTGGTGGATCGCACGAAGGCTCGGTGCGTCGTGAGCGCGCGCGCGATCGCGGTGTTCGTTCTCGTCGCCGCGTGCGACGGCGCTCGAGAGGAGGCGAAGCCACCCATGACCCCGAGAGCATCCGTGACGACGACGACGACGACCGCCGAGCCCGCGCCCGCCGTCACCGATGAAACGCGCGCGCGCGATTTCGTCGCGAAGCTCGCCGCGCGCGACTTCGACGCGGCCGTCGCGACGTTCGACGACAAGATGCGCGAGGCCATGCCGAAGGAGAAGCTCGCAGCCGCGTGGGCGCAAATCGAAGCGGGGCTCGGCGCGTTCAAACAAATCGACTCCGTCGCCGTGCAGTCCACCGAGGGACTGCGCATCGCCGTGACGAAGGCGTCGTTCGAACGCGCGACGGCGACGCTGCGCATCGTGCTCGACGCGCAAAATCGCGTCGCCGGATTTTTCGTCGCGCCGGGCGACAGCGCGAGCGCGTGGAAACCGCCGCCTTACGCGGACGCGACGCGCTTCGAGGACAAACGCGTCGCGATCGGCGCGTCCCCCGCGCTCCCCGGGACCCTCTCGATCCCGAAGGGCGCGTCGCATTATCCGATCGTCGTGCTCGTGCACGGCTCCGGACCGAACGACGAAGACGAGACGATCGGCGCGCTCAAGCCGTTCAAGGATCTCGCGTTTGGGCTCGCGAGCCGCGGTGTCGCCGTGCTCCGTTACGACAAACGCACGCGCGTCGATCCGTCGAACGTGAAGACGCAGAAAGAAGAAGTCGAAGACGCCGCGCACGCTGCGATCGCGTTCGCGCGCGCGCTCCCCGACGTCGACCCAACGCGCGTCGCGCTGCTCGGGCACAGCCAAGGCGGGTTCCTCGCGCCCCGAATCGCGAAGGGCGATCCGTCGATCAGGCGCCTCGTCATCCTCGCGGGCTCGACGCGCCCGCTCGAGGACTCGCTCCTCGCGCAAATGAAATACATGGCGACGCTCAAACCCAACGAGCCCGCGATCGCGAAGGCCATCGCCGACGCGCAGCGCTTCAAGAAGGACGTCGAGAGCCCCGCGCTCAAACCCACCGACGCCGTGCAGGTCCCCTTCGGATCGTCGATCCCCGGCTCGTATTTCCTCGACGTGCGCGGTTACCACCCCGAGCGAGTCGCGGCGACGCTCACCATCCCGATGCTCGTGCTGCAAGGAGAGCGCGATTACCAAGTGACGATCGCCGAGGACTTCGCGGGTTGGAAGAGGACGCTCGGCACCAAGAAGAACGCGAAGCTCGTCACGTATCCGACGCTCGATCACGCGTTCACCGAGGGCGGGACACCGCCGGCGCCGAGCGATTACGAGAGGCCCGCGAACGTCGACGAGAAGGTCGTGAAGGACATCGCCGATTTCTTGCTCGCGCCGTAGCGCTCAGCGTTTTTCG
>Ga0335078_10000878_pt1 | contig 45787 bp, 46 predicted proteins | sample Lox_Sample_32_FD_206711 | JGI IMG/M metagenome (GOLD analysis project Ga0335078, IMG submission 206711) | Soil microbial communities from Loxahatchee National Wildlife Refuge, Florida, United States - Lox_Sample_3.2 | ecosystem: Environmental > Terrestrial > Soil > Wetlands | place: USA...
CCGTCGAGAGCCACCGGCTCGGTCGTCACCCGGAACGTGGCATGGGGAACCGGGGCGGTGAAACGGATGAGCTCGTTGACCGCGGCGGGAAGCCGGCCGGGATCGGCCAGCAGCGCTTCGAGCTGGCCGGGATGATCAAGCAGGGCCACCACCCCGTTGCCGATGAGGCTGGCCGTGGTGTCGTGGCCGGCGACCACCAGCTGGAACAGGCTCGACAGCACCTCCTGGGTGGTGAGCGCGTCGTCTTCGGCGGCGACCAGGACGCTGACGAGGTCGCCGGCTGGGCGGCGGCGCTTGGTGTCGGCCAGCTCGGCCAGGTAAGCCACGATCTGGCCGGATGCCTCGACCGCCTCCGCCGGCGGCTCTCCGGCCCACCCGGTCAGCAGCATCTGGAACCAGCCGTGCAGGCGCGGGCGGTCGGCCGCGGGGATGCCCAGCAGCTCCCCGATCACCCCGAACGGCAGGGGGTAGGCATATCCCTCGATGAGGTCGACGGTGGCGCCAGGGCCGGCGGCGTCCAGCTCGTCGAGGAGGTTGCCGGCGATCGCCCGGATGGCAGGCTCGAGCGCGGCGATCCGGGCAGGCGTGAAGGCCCGGGACACCAGCCGCCGCAGCCGCGTGTGGTCGGGCGGGTCCACGTTGAGCATGTGCCGCGAGAACCCCGGCCCGGGCAGTCCTTCGGCCACCACGTCGCCGTTGTCCCGCAGGGCGGCCAGCATGTCCTTGGAGATGCCGGGGTCGCCCAGCGCCTGCCGGGCCGCGTCGTAGCCGAGCACGACCCAGGCCGGGTGGCCGTCGGCCAGGAGTACCCGCTGCACCGGGCACCGGGCCCGGGCCTCGGCGAAGTGACCGAACGGGTCGTCGCGGATCGCCGGCTCCCAGCCGCCCCAGGCGGGCAGGATGTCAGCCATCGTCGCCCTCGGCCCGGTAGCCGGTGCAGAGCAGGTCGAGCCGGGCGATGCGCCCGCTGTCGTCGGTGTCGGCGTAGGCCTGCTGCTCGACAGTGAACCAGCCGGCGCCGAGCCGCTCCGCCCGCATCCGCAGCCGCCAGTGCAGATGCAGGCGGCCGCCAACCTCGCCCACGGTGGCCTCGACGAGGTCGAAGTCCTCGGTGCCCCCGAACCAGCTCGTGAACACCTCGGCGATCGTCTCGGCTCCGGCCCACTCCCGGTGAGCCCCGGGCAGCAGCGCGCGGAGCCGGGCATTGGCGGTCAGCGCGTCAGCGAGCCGGGCGAAGTCCTGAGCGGCGAGGCCCTCCAGGAACGACCCGGCCCGGGCGAACTGCGGGACCGTAGTAGCCGCGCGGTGGCTGGGTGCTGTCGTCGTCATGCATCCGTTGTACGGATCCGCCGACGCGAGCGAATCGGGTAACTGCCCGATCTTTTCGTCAGCTTCCTGGTTCGCCCGCGTCGCCGGTCAGCCCGTGGCGCATCGCGAACAGCGCGGCCTCGGTCCGGGTTTTCACCCCCAGCTTGGCGTAGACGTGCTCCAGGTGGGAGGAAACCGTCTTGCGGCTGACCTGCAGCTCGGCAGCGATCTGGGGGTTGGACCGGCCCCGGCCGAGCCGCACCAGCACCTCGACCTCGCGGGCCGTCAGCCCCGACCGCAGGGCCGCCCGGCGCCGTGGCCGATGGCCAGCGGCCTTGAGTACCTCCTGGACCGCGTCGCCGTCGAGCCGCCCGGCGCGCACCTCGTCGCGCATCGTCCGTTCGGCGTCACCGGCCTCGAGCGGCGGGCGGTGGGGACGGGGCTGGCGCAGAGCGTTGTAGACGTCGGCAGCGCCGAGGATCCGCGCCGGGAGCGAGATGGAGTCGCCCCGCAGCCCGTGCGGGTAGCCGGAGCCGTCGAGCCGCTCGTGGTGCAGCGACGCGCAGTGCCCGACCTGGGCCAGCAACGGTGTGCGGGCCAGCATCCGCTCGGTCAGGTACGGGTGCGTCCGGGCCCGTTCACGCTGGGAGATGCTCCACTCGCCCGGCTCGTCCCAGACACCGCTGGGAATCCCGATCATGCCTATGTCATGCACCAGTGCCGCCCGGCGCAGCATGACGACATGGTCGGCCGGGAGCCCGAGCGTCACGCCGGCGGGAGCAGCCAGCTCGGCCACGCCCCGGGAATGGCCCAGGCGCAGCGGCGACTTGAGGTCACTGAAGTCGGCGAAGGCAGCGAGCGCCCGGTCAAGCTGGTCATCGGTCAATGCCGCGCCCAGCCGCGGGTCGAGCGCGATCACTTCGTTCCACGCGGAGATGCCCCCGAGCCCGTCGAGGATCTCGTCGTGGCAAGCACAGAAGCAGTCCACGAGATCCGGATCGAACTGCGTGCCCCGCCGCTCGCGGGCTACCTGCAGCGCGGCCTGCGTACCGCTTATGTGGTGGAACGCCTCGATGATGTCGGCCAGCTGCACCAGGCGGATGGCGGGAGCCAGAGCATCCGCGCCGGCCGAACCGGGTACCCCCCGGCCGTCCCACCGCTCGAACGTCTGCAGCAGCGGCTCGCACACCGTAGGCCCGAGCTCCAGCCATCCGGCGAAATCGCTCGCCGCCTGGCAGTGCGCCATCATCACCTGCTGCACCGAGCGCCCGGCCGTGGCCAGGAACTTCCCGACCATCCCGATCCGGCGGAAACCCGACTTACCGCGGCCGAGATGACGCGCGACGAAGGCCGCCAGGGCGACGCGCCCGAGGTCCTCATCGCGCGTGTCGGCGTACACTGCGGTCTCGTCGCCGAACAGCGCTGCCACCTCGCTGGTTTCGGTGGCACAGCCCACCCAGGTCAGCAGCGAGGTGTAGTACGCGGACGTGCAGGTCGCCTGCTCCATCCCGGCCGCCGACCCCAGCCGCATGGCGATGACGGTCTGGCGCAGGACCCGCTCCATCGGCCGTCCCATGCCGAGGTCGGATACCAGCGACAGCGTCGCCACCAGCTCAGCGAGCGTCACTCGCGACGCGGAGTGCGAGGCCACCAGCTCATTCTCCCCCTGGCCGAACGGCGGCGGGGTGCGGGATCATGATGGCTCTGTAGACTCCTTCCGGCAACGTGACGGGAGGTGAGGCCTGGTGGCGGAGGAGAGCGCCGCTGACCGCCCGGGCCCCAAGCTTGATACGACGGTGTCGCATTCGGCCCGGATCTGGAACTACTGGCTGGGCGGCAAGGACAACTACGCCGTCGACCGGGCGGCGGGCGACAAGGTGGCGGCGATGCTGCCGAGTATCGTGGCGCAGGCCCGGGCGGACCGGGCGTTCTTGGGGCGGGCGGTCCGGTACCTGGCCGGCGAGGCGGACATCCGCCAGTTCCTGGACATCGGGACCGGGCTGCCGACCGCGGACAACACCCACGAGGTCGCCCAGCGGGTGGCACCGGAATCGCGGATCGTCTATGTCGATAACGATCCGCTGGTGCTGGTGCACGCCCGCGCGCTGCTCACCAGCACCCCCCAGGGGGTCTGCGACTACGTCGACGGCGACGTGCGTGATCCTGGCCAGATCCTGGACCAGGCGGCGCGGACCCTCGACTTCGCCGAGCCCGTGGCGCTGATGCTGCTGGGCATCTTGCACCACATCTCTGACACCGAGCAGGCGTACTCGATCGTCAGGCGTTTGCTTGAGGCGCTGGTGCCGGGCAGCTTCGTTGTCATCAACCACTCGACCAGCGCCGTCCACGGCGCGGCGATGGAAGAAGCGGTGGCCCACTGGAACCAGGTTGGCACACCGCCAATGACGCTGCGCACGCCGCAGCAGATCGCCCGCTTCTTCGACGGGCTGGAGCTGTTGCCTCCGGGGGTGGTGTCGTGCTCCCGCTGGCGGCCTGACCTGACCCCGTTGGGCGGGCAGCCCGCTGAGGTCGACGAATTCTGCGGAGTCGCCCGCAAACTCCCAGCAACCACCGAGGCTCCCCCGCCGGCCTGACCACACGGCACGTGCCTGCCCGGGACCGCCAGTGCCCCGCGGCTGCAGCATGGCACGCCCGGGCGCCCCTCACCGGGGCCCGGGGCGTTGCGCTGGCCGGGTGGCAGACTCATGATCCCGTGGACCATCTCACGATTGGATCCATCATGGAGAACCCGCCCGCGCTCTTTCCCGCCTGGCCCGGCGACGCCGAGGCGGCCGTGGCCCTGACGTTCGACCTGGACGGCTACCGGTCACCCGGCTGGGAGCTCACCCCGGAGACCCTGGACCTGCTGGGCGAGCTCGGCTTCTCCTACGACGCCAGCCTGATGGCCGACGACCGGCCGTACTGGGTGACCAGCGGAACTGAGCCGCTGCTGGAGCTGCCCGGCCACTGGAGCCTGTGCGACTGGCCCTACTTCGGCTGGACCTCCTACCACGGCGGGCTGCTCGCCGACCCGGCATCCCCGGTCCCGCGCCGGCCTGGATGCCTTCGGCGGCGACCGAGCCGGAGCGCAGCACGTTCAGGCCGGTCGTGTGGCTGGTGGTGACGGCGCTTGGGCGGTGCGCTTGGCGAGCAGGGCGGCGGGCAGCATGACGAGCACACCGATCCCCACGCCGCACAACGTCCAGAGCACCCGGTAGCCCTCGGCCGCGTAGTCGGAGGGCTGCGGAAGGTCCACCAGGATCAGCACCCCGGCGGCGATGGCCCCGCCGTAGAACGCGTAGTTCCAGAAGCGGATCGCCGCCCCGTGCATCAACAGGACCAGCGCGACAACTTCGAGCCCGCGCTCGACCGCGAACAGTCGCAGGCCGTGTTCGCTGGCGGGTATCAGCAGCAGCAGCGCGGCCGCAGCGGCGCCGATCAGCGCGCCGGCCAGCCGCTGGACGGCTATGAGCGTGCTCTGCTGCAGGCTCGGCTTCATCGCGACGATAGCCGCGATCGGCATCCAGTAGCCGTGCGACAGGTTCAGCCCGAACGCGAGTGCGACGCTGCCGGCTATGACGACAGCGCGGATCACCGCGAACATGATCAGCGGCCGGGTCAGCTTCCGCCGTGCGGTGTCACCGGGCAGCTCCGCGACCGGCTGGGGCCGGTCCTCGCGCCCGCGGACCAGCCAGGCAATGAACGTCACCGCGATCCACAGCGCCGACCCGCCGGCCCAGGCGAGCACCTGAGCCCAGGTGTAGCTGGTGATGCGGGCGTAATGATGGAGGCTGGACGCGACTCCGAGGGCGACGATGAACCAGAGGTTGAGCAGCAACGCCGCGACGAACCTGCGCACCCCGAATGTGACCGCCAGGCCGCCCGCCAGCGTGACCGCGAAAGCCGCCAGCGCCAGCCAGCCCCAGGCGTCTGCGCCGATGCCAAACCCCAGCGCGGTCAGCGCAGCGCCGATCAGCGCGAAGGCGGCGATGTGCGCCGCGCGGTACCCGAAGCCGCCTCCCGGGTCGGCCAGCCACGCGAACAGCACGCCGAACAGCGCGCTGAGAAGATACTGCTCGTGCCCGATGGCCCAGAAGACGACCAGCGGCACCAGCGCGACGTCCAGGAACATCACCGCTCGCGGCCAGTTGAGCCCGGCGGGGTTGACCTCGAACACCTTCGACAGCCAGCTCACGACGTTCCCGCCGTGAACGGGCTGCACCTCCCCACCACTGGTCATGGCCGCCCTCGTTAGCCTTCATCGCCCGGCAACGCCGCCCCGGTCCCGCGCTCCCCGATCCGGCCGAGACCGCCGCGACGTGACCCGCGCGTCTCGCGCGGTGTCGCTGATACCGTCCCCGCGGGCGAGCCGACCGGATGCCTCCAGCCGCAGCTGCTCACGCCGCTGCTGCCCGGGCGCGCACCGCTCCCGCCGCGCATGCCGCTTCCCCGGTCATACCCCGGCAGCCGCCGACGTCACGGCCTGATCTCTACGAGCTCACCGGCTTCGGCTCGGTCATGGCGGTGCGGCGGGCAGTTCCGGCCGGCTATCGCCGGCCAGCCAGCGCAGCACCCGGCGCCACAGCGCCTGCCACCAGCCACCGCGGCGGGCGGGCCGGGCCGAGACCGAGCCGCTGCTGACCCGGCCGGAGACCTTCACCCGCAGCTCCACCGGGGCGTCAGGCCCGGCCGGGGGGACCACCTTGACGCTGCCGCTGCTCACGGCCACGTCATCGGCGTCCACCACGATGCCGGGCCGGGTGATGAGCGTCAGGCTGCCGCTGGCGATCCTGGCGTCGATGCGCAGCTCCGGAACGGCGATCACGGCCTCCCGGAAGTCGAGCCGGACCGTGCCGCTGCCGATGTTGATCTCCAGGCGCCGCGGCACCACCCAGGACCCGTCCCGCTTGGCGGAGCCGGAGCCGCACTCGATGCGCACCAGGTCCGGCGCCTCTGCCGCGGCCGCGGTGGTCAGGCCGTCGAGTAGCGGCTCGAGATCGGCCAGCGTGCGCGCGGTGAGCGCGGCCTCCAGCCGCTGGTCGAGCTCATCAGCGGTGAGCCGGCCGTCGCCCGCGGCGATCCTGAGCACCTCGACGACCCGGTCCCGGTCCGCATGCGAGGCCAGCAGCCCGGCCGGGCGGTCAGGCTGCTTCGCGGCGGGCACGGCCATCCGCCCGGCCAGGAACCCCGCCTCGACCTGGTAGATCCGCTCCGGCCGGCTGAGGTCCTTCAGCCGGTGCGTCCCAAGCTCCCGCAGGCCCACGCCCTCGGGCAGCTCGTCCGACAGCAGCTCCGCCGCCACCCCGGACACCAGCACCTGGCCGCCGCTGGCGACCGCCAGCAGCCGCGCGGTCCGGTTCACCGCCGGCCCGAAATAGTCCCCGTCGCGCTCCTCGCACACCCCGGCGTGCAGGCCCATCCGCACCACGATCGGCCGGCTGGTCGGCCACGACTCCGCGGCCAGATTCCGCTGCGCCACGAGCGCGGCGTCGAGCCCCGCCCGGGTGGCGGAGAACGCCGCGCAGAACGCGTCGCCGACCGTCTTGAAGACGTACCCGCCGGCCTGCTCGATCGCGTCTCGCAGGATCTCGTCGTGGCGGCGCAGGGCAGCCGCCATCGCGTCCCGCTCCGCGTCCCACAGCCGGGTGGAGCCTTCCACGTCGGTGAACAACAGCGCAACGGTGCCCGACGGCGCGCCGCTCATCGACGCCCCGCCAGCGTGGACAGCGTCACCGGGACCACCTCCAGACCCGCCGGTCCCCTCGAAGTCTGCCGGATGCCAGGAGCACACGGAAAGACCGGGCCGGCGCCGGCAACGCGCTTGTTGTCCAGGCGAGGACGCTTCCAGCCCGCTGCCGGGACTTCCGGGCCACCGGCTTGGCAAAATGGCCAGGTGATAGATCAGCGCAGCCTTCGACCTGACTGCGAGCGATGCTTCGGGTTGTGCTGCGTGGCCCCGGCGTTCTCGGCGTCCGCCGACTTTGCCGCCGACAAGCCCGCCGGCCGTCCCTGCCCCCATCTGGGAGCTGACTTCCGCTGCGGCATCCACGGGGAACTCCGGCGGCAGGGATTTCGCGGCTGCGCCGTGTACGACTGCTTCGGCGCCGGGCAGAAGGTGGCTCAGGTCACCTTCCGCGGTCAGGACTGGCGGCAGGCCCCCGGCACGGCCAGGCAGATGTTCGACGTGTTCTCGGTCATGCGGCAGCTCCATGAGCTGCTGTGGTACCTCTGCGAAGCACTGACGCTGCCAGCCGCCCGGCCGGTCCACGACGATCTGAGACAGGCGCTGCGCGACACCGAGCGCCTCACGCGTGCCGGTGCTGAGTCGCTTCTGGAACTCGACGTGCCACCCATCCGCCGCGACGGGAACGAGCTGCTGGCCCGGGCCAGCGAACTGGTACGAGGCACGATCCCGGGTCGCAAGAAAGACTTCCGGGGAGCCGATCTCATCGAAGCCGACCTCAAGAACGCTGACCTGCGGGGCGCCAGCTTCCGCGGTGCTTATCTCATTGGCGCCAACTTCCGCGGCGCGGACCTGCGGACGGCGGACTGGACCGGGGCTGACCTCCGGGATGCCGAGCTGAGTGACGCTGACCTGACGGGGAGCATCTTCCTCACTCAATCCCAGCTCGACGCCGCCAGCGGAAACGCCGCGACCAGGCTGCCCCGCACGCTCGGCCGTCCGGCCCACTGGCCGGGGCGGAGCGGCCCGTCAGCATCCTGATCTCATCTGAGTCCGGGCCGGCACTGAAGTCACCGCACACCATGATGGGCCAGCGTCTCTTCCAGCGCGGCCTGCCGTGCCTCGCAGTCCGCGCCAAAACGGCCCCACACATTCCACGTGACCACGCGGATCGATTCAACGACAGGACCATGCGGGGCGTAGGGATCAAAGCTCACGCTGCGACGCCCGCCCGGGTGGCGTGGGTCAGCTCTGCTGTTCGTCCCGTGGCCGCCGCTCCGCTCGGCACGACGGCCAAGCTCGACCTGCTGGCGATCGTCGACGACTACGTCTTCGGGCACGTCCTGCGCTCGGGTGAAGTGCAGGCCAGGAACGCAGGCGCCGACCCGGAGCACGCCGCCGCCATCACCGGATACATCCAGGGCCAGCTCGGTACCGGGCGGTTCCCGCACCTGAGCCGGCTGGTCACCGACCCGGCCGCGCAGTCCATCGGCGACCCGGCTCAGCTAGGCCAGCGGTTCGAACGCGGCCTGCGGGCCCTCCTCGACGGCGCCGCCGCGCCGGGAGACTGAGCCGGGCCGCCCGCGGCCGGCGCCTGGCCCGAGCGTCAAGGTCATGGCGGCGTGGTCGGTGAGTTCCCGGTGCCGGGGAGCGTGCAGGTAGCGGCAATCCCGCACCTGCGACACGTGCCGCCCGGTCACGAACACGTGGTCGATGCGGTATCCGTTGCTGCGACCGAACCAGCTGTGATCGACGGCGTCCGGCTGGACGGCGCGGAAGGCGTCGGCCATCCCGGCGTCCAGGAACGAGCGGTAGAAGTCGTACTCCCAGGCCCCGAAGACCGGCAGGTGCGGGACGTGGCCCGGCTCGACGACATTGAGATCTCCCGCAACGACGACCGGCCCGCTGAACCGGACCAGGAACCCCGGCAGGGCCCGGGTCACGGACTGCTGGAACGCACGCTTGCTCGCGTTGCGACGCTGCCGCTGGCCGCGAGACGGAACGTAGAGGCCCAAAAGCCCGATGACGTGACCGCCCAGATCCAATGCGGCGGCCGGGGCGCGGTGAGGGAGCACGTCGATGCCGCTCGGGACCGCGGTCAGGTCCGGCCCGCGGGAGGCCAGGATCGTGCGGTAGTCGGGCGCCGCGGGCTCGGGGCACAGCACCGCGCCATACCCGTGCCCGCGCAGCGCGCCGATCAGCGCAAGCCCGCCCGGGCCGGCGCCGACCTCGGTGATGACCACGACGTCGGCGCCGTCCTGGCCGCCGATCCAGGCGGCCTGGCGGCGGGCGCGGCCGGGCGCGGCGTGCTGGGCGTTGAAGACCAGCAGCCGCAGGGTGCCGCCCGCGGTGGCGCGGATGAGGGCCTCCGTCCGTCAGCTCACGACCTGCCGCCCGGCCGTGGTGGCGGCGGTCAGCCAGCAGATGATGCCGGTGGTGAACGCTACTGCGGCCAGGGCCAGCGCGCCTGACCGGATGCCGAGCTGGCGGGCATCTCCCTGGCCCAGCATGCCACGTCGGCGGCATCAGGTGCGCCGCCCCCGGCACCGCCATCCGGGCCGCCGCGATGGGGTGGGGTGTCACGCGGCGGCTAGTGATGCCGTCTTAGAGGAACGGCAGGCCTCAGCGGCGCCAGCGGACCAGCGGGAAGAGCAGATGAAGATCAGGAACCAGCACGAGCGGATGATCGCGGCGCCGCCCGGGGAGGTCGCGGCGCTCATCGCGGACTTCGACCGGGTGTGGCCCGCGCAGATCGGTCCCGCGCCGCGGCCGCAGGCCGACGGCACCTACCTGGCCGGGCTGATGGTCTGGGCCGAGGTCGACCGCCCGGGGGCTGTCCGGGCGTTCCGGGTGGTCAGGCCGGAGGAACTGCAGGCCGAGCACTGGTTCGAGGTGGCCCCCGCCGGCGGCGGGACGGTCCTGCGCCACACGGTCGAGGGCAGCGCGACCGGGACGTTCGAGGCGGTCTGGCGGGACCGGATCGCGCCGGTGCACGACCGGACCCTCGAGGCGCTGCTCGACAACGTCGAGGCGGCGGCCGGCCCGGGCCGCCTGTCATCCTAGGAACCAGACGCCCGGAGGGATCAGCCGTGGACTACCTCGTCACCATGACCACCCGCGTTCCGGACGGAACGCCGGGCGAAGCCGTCGACGACGTCCGCGCCCGCGAAGCGGCGCACTCGCGCGATCTCGCGGCGCAGGGGCACCTGCTGCGGCTGTGGCGCCCGCCGCTGGAGCCGGGCGAGTGGCGCACGCTCGGGCTGTTCGCCGCCGACGACGCCGCCCGGCTCGAGGAGGTCCTGGCCTCGATGCCGCTGCGCGTGTGGCGCCGCGACGAGGTAACGCCGCTCGGCTCCCACCCGAACGACCCGGTCGCGGCCGGCTGGCCGGCCCCCGGCGCGAGCCAGGGCGTGCCGGACGGCACCGCCGAGTTCCTGGTCACCTTCACCCTCACGATCCCGGAGGGCACGCCGGACCAGGCGGTCGACGACACCATCGCGCGCGAGGCGGCGCGGGCCCGGGAACTGGCCGGCCAGGGCCATCTGGTCCGGCTCTGGCGGCTGCCGGGCGGCCAGGCGCTGGGCCTGTGGCGGGCCGGGGACGCGGCCGGGATGGCGGAGATCCTGGCCTCGCTGCCGCTGCGTGCCTGGCTGAAAACGGAGACCACGCCGCTCGCCCGGCACCCGAGCGACCCGGGGACCAGCGCCAGCCCGATCCGGTAGCGTCGCGCTGTGACCGATCAGGTGGCCGCGGTCGCGACGTCCCGGCTGGGATCTTCGACATGAGCGCCATGGCCGGCCTCACCGGGATCGACGGGTTCCTGTCGCTCAGCTACTTCCGCGCGACGCCGGTGACCACCGACTACGCCGCCGGGCTGGCCGTCGTGGAGGACGCGGGGCCGCTGGCCCCCCGCGCCGGTCCCCGCGCCGGTCCCCGTGCCGGTCCGGCGGCGGGCGGAGGGACCTGAGGTGGACCGGGCCCAGGCGGCGGCGCTGCTGGCGCGGCTGCACGAGGCGCAGAACGAGTTCTACGGCGGCGGCGGCGGCCGGGCCCTCCGTGACCTGCTCGCCGAGGACATCACCTGGACCATCCCCGGCCGCAACGCGATCGCCGGGACCTACCACGGCGTGGACGAAGTGCTCGGCTACTTCACCCGGCGCCGGGCCCTGGCCGATGCGACGTTCCGGTTGCACCGCCGCGACGTGCTGACCGGGGAGGGCGACCGGGTCGCGGCCCTGACCGACGGCACGGCGACGATCGCGGGCCAGCCGCGGGCCTGGTCCACCGTGGGCCTCTACGAGATCCGCGACGGCCGGATCGCGGCCTGCTGGCTGCTGCCGCTCGACGCCGCCGAGTTCGACGCGATCTGGTCCGGCTGATGCCGGAATTCGTTACCCGGCGCCAGTGTCGTCGCCGGGGCCGTAGCCGGCCGTGCTCAGCAGCCGGCGCAGGTCGAGCACCTCCTGGACGTCCAGGTCCTTCTGCCGGGCGGTCTCGAAGAACTCGCTCTGCGAGCCGACCGTCACCGCCACCTTGCCCTCGCGGTGCTCCTCGACCGAGCCGATCGCCTCCAGCAGGGACAGCACCGCCCGCCACTCGATGTTGTGGCTCACCGGGTGCTCGAATAGCTGCCGCAGCGTCGTGCGGTGATGGTTGCTGAGGTGCACCGGGTCAGCCATCGATGACATCCTTCGCGGGTCGGCGGCCGGACATGCAACAGCACGTTACGCCCCCGGTCACGAGGCGCGGGCTCCGGCGCGCCCGGACTGGTTTGAAGGGCCGCGCCGAGGTAAGAAGCCATGCCCGTGACCGCGGACAGCGAGGCACCGGGCCGGGCCCGCGCGGCCGTCGGCTGGTTCTGGCGCATGACCGCGGCGCTCATCGTGGCGCTCCGGGTCCCGATCCTGCTGGGCTGGATCGCCGCCGCCGTGCTGGCCACCCTGTACCTGCCCGCGATCTCCTCCTCCGGGTCCATCGGCGGGCTGGTCTCGGCGAACTCGCCCGCGGTGCGGGCCGAGGTCGACGCGGCCAGGCTGTTCGGCGAGCCGCTGGCCTCGGCCGGGGTTGAGGTCGTCCAGCGCGACCCGGGCCGGTTCCCCGCCCGCGTGGAGGTGGCCTCGGGCCGCCCCGCCATCGCCGTCGACGAGGGCCGGGTGGCCGGCATCCGCGGGCTGGCCGGGGCGCTGCCGGTCGCCAATGCGGGCGGGTTCCTGCCGTGGGCCCGGGAGCGGTCGACCACGATCATCACCTACCTGTTCTTCCGGCCCGGCACCACGGTCGCGGCCCAGACGGCCGGCGGCCAGGCGTACGCGCACCGGTTCCTGCGGGCCCGGGCGTACCACCTGGTCGGGGTGACCGGCGCGGTCCCGGCCGAGAACGCCCAGACCGGTATCATCCAGGGCTACCTGCCGTGGGTCGAGGTCGGCACCGTGCTGGCCATCGGCGTGATCGTGGCCATGTACTTCCGGTCGGCCGGGGCGGCGCTGGCCAGCCTGGCCTGCTCGGCCGTGGCCTACCTGGTCGCCATCCGGCTGGTCGGCTGGATCATCGGCCGGACCGGGCTCACCGTGCCGCCCGACCTGAAACCGGTGCTCGTGGTCCTGCTGCTCGGCGTGACCACGGACTACGCGGTGTTCTTCCTGGCCGGCATGCGGGCCCGGGTGGCCGACGGGCTCGGCCGCCTGCCCGCGGCCCGCCGCACCACGGCCGAGTTCCTGCCGATCATCGTGACGGCCGGGTTCGTCGTGTCGGCGGGGATCGCCTCCCTCGCGGTGGCCCGGATCAGCGAACTGCAGGCGTTCGGGCCCGCGCTGGCCCTCACCGTGCTGATCGCGATGGCGGTGGCGGTGACGCTCACCCCCGCGATCATCGCCATCTTCGGCGGGCTGTTGTTCCGGCGCGCGCGCCCGGACCGCGGTCCCGGCGCCGCCCCGTCGGCCGGGCGCGACCGGATCGGCCGGATGGTGACCACGCGCCCGGTCGCGGCGCTGGCCGCGGCGGCGTGCGTCGCGGGCCTGGCCCTGGGCGCCGCGGACCTGCCGCGGATCCGGCTGGGGTTCCCGCTGATCAAGGCCCTGCCCGCCGGCCAGCAGGCGGTCCGCGCGCAGGACGCGGCGGCCCGCGGATTCGTGCCTGGCATCCTGTCGCCCACCGAGATCCTGCTGATCGGCCCGGGCGTGACCCGTCAGCAGGCCGCGCTGGCCCGGCTGCAGCGCGCGCTCGGCTCCGGGCCCGGCGTGGCCGACGTGCTCGGCCCGGCTAGCTACCCGGGCGTGCAGCAGAGCCTGGATCCGCACCTGATGCTGGCCAGGTCGGGCGGGGCCGCGCGGTACGTGCTGATTCAGCGCACCGACCCGCTCGGGCCGGCCGCCATCGGCCAGGTCAGCAGGCTCACCGCGGGCCTGCCGTCCCTGGCCCGGGCGGCGGGCCTGACCCGGGTCCGGTTCGAGGTGGGCGGCGAGACGGCGCTGGCCGGCCAGGCGATCCGGTCCACCGCCTCCGATCTGTGGCGCATCGCGCTGATCATCGGCGTGGTCATCACGATCCTGGTGGCGTTGTTCCTGCGCGCCGTGGTCGCGCCGTTCTACCTGCTCGCGGCCAGCGTGCTCGCGCTGCTGGCCGCGCTCGGCCTCACCGTGTGGATCTTCCAGGGGCTGCTCGGCGACGACGGCCTGGTCTACTACGTGCCGTTCGCGGTGGCCGTGCTGCTGATCTCGCTCGGCTCGGATTACAACATCTTCGTGGTCGGGCGCATCTGGGAGGAAGCGCGCCGCCGGCCGCTGCGCGACGCCGTGGCCGCGGCGGTGCCGCGCGCCTCGCGGGCGATCACCACGGCGGCCCTGGCGCTGGCCGCCGGCTTCGCCATGCTGGCGCTGGTGCCGCTGGCCCAGTTCCGCGAGCTGGCCGCGGCGATGGTGCTCGGCATCCTCATCGACGCGTTCGTGGTCCGGTCGGTGCTCGTCCCCGCGCTCGTGGTGCTGTTCGGCGAGGCGGGCCGGTGGCCGGGCGGGCGCCGCGCGGCCGCGCCCGCCGCGGCCAGGGACGACCGGATCCGTCACGCCCCGTCTCCCGCCCGCTCGCAGCCGCCCGCCCGCTGACCTGGGCGGCCAGCCTGGCCGGGAGGCGCCCGGCCGGTTGCGGGCCGCGGCCGGCGGGGAAGACCTGGCTAGGCCGCGCGCGGGGGACGCGGCCGTTCGCCTGGCCGACGGGGGGCAGCGGCGAGCATGAGCAGGCGGCCGGGGCCGGCCGCGCAGCAGTACGCGGTCTGGGTGGACGTGCCGCGGGCCGGCGGCTGGCGCGCGTGGAACACCGCCGCGGGACACTTCGAGGAGCGGCTCGCCGCGCAGGTCACGCCGCCGGTCCTGGACGCCCAGATCGACTCGGAAACCCGGCACGGCCTGGACTACGTCCGGGTCCGGGTGAGCGTGACCGTCGAGGCGGCCGATCTGGCCGGCGCGGTCACCGCGGCCTGGACGGCGTTCCGGGCGGCGGCCGGCGAGATCGGCGGCTGGGACACCGCGGCGGCGGCCGCGCAGGTACGGCCGGCCGGGCAGCCGGTCACGCGGGCAGGCAGGCGGCCTCGACGGTGAGGTCGACGGTGCGTCCGACCATCCCCTTCTTCTTCGTGATCCCGAACCGGGTGCGGTCGAGCGTGGCCGCGGCGTGGAAGCGGACGACGCCGTCCTCGACCGCGCTGAGCGCGAGCCGGACCTCGACCGGGTCGGTGACCCCGTGCGCGGTCACCGTGCCGGGAAGCAGCCAGCCTGAGCCGTCCGGTCGCGGGCCGCGGCCGGCGAAGACGATGTCGGGATAGTCCGGCGCGTCGAGCAGGGCCGGCGACAGGACATCGGCGTCCCGCACGCCCAGGCCCGAGGTGAAGCTGCCCGCGTCGATGATCAGCCGGACGCTGGACTGGCCCGGGTCCGCGGCGATCTGCACCTCGCCGTCCCGGAGCCGGAACGTCCCGTGCACCTTCATGAGCCCGAACATGGCCTGGACGTCGACGCGGACGGTGGTGCGGGCCGGATCGATCCGGTACCGGCCGGGGGGCGGCGGGGCCGCCGCCGAGGCGGCGGGTCGGGGCTGGGTCATGACGGGGTGTCCTCCTCGGTGGGCGGGCCCGCTGGGGGCCGGCCATCGGGCGTCGCGAGCAGGTCGCGCAGCGCGGCGGTGTAGTCCTCGAGTGCCCGGCGCCCGGGCTGGGACAGCGAAAGATAGGTGACCGGGGTGCGGCGCCGGAACGTCTTGGTCACGGTGATGTAGCCCGCGTCCTCGAGCTTGCGCAGGTGGGTGGCGAGGTTCCCGGCCGTCATCCCGGCCAGTTCCTGCAGCCGCGGGAACGTGATCTTGTCGTCGTCCGGCAGTGCCGCGAGGGCCACCATCACCCGGAGCCGGGGCTGGGCGTGAATGACCGGGTCCAGCAGCGGCAGCGCGCCCGGGGCGGTCATGCGGGCGGCCGCCGCCGGCGCAGCCTCTGCCGCGCCGGCCCGGCACCCGGTCCAGCCATCGTGGTCACACCTTCCGCTCTGGTAGCCCGCGTCAGGAGCTCGCGACAATTCTGCCAAGGACTTTGTGAATCAAAGTTCTTGGAAAGACTACGCCAGCCGCTTCCGGTCCGCAAGTGCGCGCGCTTCCTGCGGTGGCCAGGGCCCCGCCCAGCCTGCTCTCCGCCGCTTTGCTGCGGCGGCCAGGGCCCGGTCCAGCCCCGGCACCCGCCGCTTCCCGCACTGGCCAGGGCCCGGCCCGGTTCGTTAGCTTCTGTCTTCATGACGTGGCAACCAGAACTGGACGACCTGCGCCGCCGGCAGGAACTGGCCGAGCGGATGGGCGGGCCGGACAAGATCAGGCGCCAGCACGACGCCGGGCGGCTGACCGTGCGGGAGCGCCTGGCGGCGCTGCTCGACGACGGCTCGTTCCGCGAGATCGGGGCGCTGGCCGGAACGGCCGTCTACGACGACGGCGGCGCGCTAGCCGCGTTCACGCCCGCCAACTTCGTCACCGGGACCGGCCGCATCTCGGGACGCAAGGTCGTGGTGGGCGGGGACGACTTCACGGTCCGCGGCGGCGCCGCGGACGCGGCGATCGCGGGCAAGCAGATCTTCTCCGAGCAGCTCGCCAGCGAGCTGCGGCTGCCGCTGGTCCGGCTGGTCGAGGGCACCGGCGGGGGCGGCAGCGTGAAGATGCTCGAGCAGATGGGCCGGACCTACGTCCCGGTCAACCCGGGCTGGGACTACGTCGTCGACAACCTGTCGGCGGTGCCGGTGGTCGCCGCCGGGCTGGGACCGGTGGCCGGCCTGGGCGCGGCCCGGCTGTGCGCCGCGCACCTGTCGATCCTGGTCGAAGGCACCGCGCAGCTGTTCGTGGCCGGGCCGCCGGTGGTGCGGGGCGGCATCGGCGAGGACGTGGACAAGGAGCAGCTAGGCGGGTCGCGGGTGCACAGCCGCAACGCGGCGGTGGACCTGGTGGCGGCGTCGGAGGCCGAGGCGTTCGGCATGATCCGCCGCTTCCTGTCCTACCTGCCGGCGAGTGCCTACCAGCTACCGCCGGTGATCGCCGGGCAGGACCCGCCCGGGCGGCGCGACCAGTCGCTGCTGTCGGCCGTGCCCCGGGACCGGCGCCAGCCCTACCGGGTCCGGGACATCCTGGGCGCGGTCTTCGACGCCGGCTCGCTGATGGAGGTGCAGCGCTACGGCGGCCCGGTGGTCACCGCGCTGGCCCGGCTGGACGGTCACCCGGTGGGCGTGGTGGCCGGTGACCCGTTCGTCGCGGGGGGCTGCCTGACCGTCGAGGGCGCCGAGGCTTTGACGCGGCTGGCCGACCTGTGCTCCACGTTCCACCTGCCGATCGTCACCCTCACCGACCAGCCCGGGCTGCTCATCGGCACCCGGGCCGAGCAGCGCGCCACGATCCGGCACGGGGTGCGGGCGATCAGCGCCGTCTACCAGGCCAGCGTGCCGGGCGCCGAGATCATCGTGCGCCGCGTCTTCGGCGTCGGCGGCGCGGGCCTGACCAACCGGCACCGGCTGATCCGGCGCTGGGCCTGGCCCTCGGCGGACTGGGGCTCGCTGCCGGTGGAGGGCGGGATCGAGGCCGCCTACCGCGCCGAGCTGGAGCGGGCGGAGGATCCGGCCGCCCTGCTGGCGGAGATCCGGGCCCGGCTCGACGCGGTGCGCAGCCCGATGCGCACCGCGGAACGGTTCGGCGTCGAGGACATCATCGACCCGCGCGAGACCAGGCCGCTGCTGTGCGACTGGGTCCGCGACGCCTACGCCACGCTGCCGGCCAGCCCCGGCCGGCCGGCGTTCGGCACCCGGCCGTAACGCCGGCGGACAGCCTCGTATCCGGTACGCAGCCCTGACGCCAGCCGACCGGCCCTGCTCCGGCACGCCGCCCTGACGCCAGCCGGCCGGCCCTGCTCCGGCACGCCGCCCTGTCGTCAGCCGGCCCCGGCCCCGGGCGTCCCGGCCGCACGTGACGCGGCCGTCAAAAGATCGGTCAGCTGACCGATGTCTCTCGCTGCAACTTGCAGCAGGATTTTCTCTGAAATACCCGGCACCGCCAATCGCCTGGCAAGGAACCCAGATGGACACGATGGCGCCGATCCGCCCGACCGTTCAGCGGCCTCACCGCATCGCGCTCAGCGCGGGCCCCGCCGCGGCAGCAGAGGCCCGCCGGCAGGTCCGCGCGGCCATCTGCGCCTGGGGCGTGCCCGTTGACCCGGACGTCGCGGTGCTGCTGACCAGCGAACTGGTGACCAACGCGATCAGGCACGAGGCGAGTGGCACGATCATGCTCACCATCACCTGCATCTGCGGTCTATTACGCGTCGACGTCGGTGACACCTCGCGCTGCGTGCCGGTTCCGGTGAACACGCCGGCTGACGCGGAGGCCGGCCGGGGCCTGATGCTGGTGGCGGGCCTGTCGACGGACTGGGGCTATCACCAGACCCCGTCGGGCAAGGCGGTCTACTTCACGCTCGCGTTCGAGGCTGATGCGTGACGAAGACGGCCGCCGCGGCCGGGGACGGTCACGCGTGGGTCCGGTGAATCGGTAAACCCCCCCAGCGATTCACCGGGCCCTCCCGGCCCTCCCGGCTCGCCTGGCCCGCGCCACTCACCTGGCCATGCAACGTGGCTCACCGGGCTCACCGGGCCCGCCGGGCCCGCCCGGCCCGCCGGGCCCGCCCGGCTCGCCCGGCCCGCGGGCTACCAGCCCGCGCCGCTCACCTGGGCATCCCGCGCCACCCGGGCTGCCATGCGGCCTGCCCTCACCGCGGTCCGATCGTGCGCAGGGCTGACTCGCGGGCGATGTCGGTCCGCGAGTGGACGTCGAGCTTCTTCAGGATGTGGGAGACGTGGGTCGCCACGGTGCGCCGCGAGAGCAGCAGCTTGGCCGCGATCTCCGGGTTCGACAGCCCGCCCTCCACGAGCGCAGCGATCTTGGTCTCGGTCGGCGTGAGGCTGTCCCAGCCGCTGCGCGCCTGCCGGTGCTTCGCGCGCGGGCCGCGGCGGATGCCATGAGCGTGGAAACTGGCCCTCAGCCGGGCAACGTCCGCCGTGGCGCCCAGCGAGGTGTAGACCTCCACGGCCTGGGTGAAGGCGGCTCGGGCCTGGTCGCGGTCACCCGCGCGGACGAACTCCGCGGCGGCAGCCTCCAGCGCCTTGGCCTGGTGCAGCGGGCGGCTGGCAGCGCCGAAGCGCTCGGCGGCCGCGAGCAACCGGGAGGCATCGCCGTCCAGCAGACCGCGGCAGTACTGCGCGTTCGCCTGGCGGTGCGGGATCTCCGAGCCGGCGGCCAGGGCCGCGGCGTGGCCCGCGAGGGTCCGCGCCATATCCGGGACATCTGTCGCCATGGCCAGCCGGACCGCGTCGGCCAGCAGGTCCTCGATCTCGTCCAGTTCCTCGGTACGGTCGCCGAATCCCGCGCTCAGGACGGCCAGCGCCTCGGGCACCGCGCCGGCCTGCTCGAGGTCGAGGCTGCGGGCCAGCGCCAGCGGGCCGATCACGCGGTTGCCGATCCGCTCGGCATGCGGGACCGCCGCCGCGAGGTAGCGCCGGGCCGCGGAGATCTCCCCGCGATGGAAGCAGATCACGGCCGCGATCCCGAGGTCGGAGCAGGCCGCGATCGCCTCCTTCAGGTCGTCATGCAGGATCTGCACCTCAGCCAGCGCGTCGGCCCAGCGCCCCGTGTCGAACAGCAACTGGCCCAGGGCACCGTGCGCCTGAGCCAGCCGGATCACGGTGCCGACCTGGTCCGCGAGATGCCGCGCCTGCCGGGCCGCGGCGAACGCCTCCTCGTACCGGTCGAGGTTGCCCAGCGTCACCGCCTTGTTGATCTGCAGCAGCAGCCGCAGGTCGGTCAGGGCCGGATCGGCCTGGGTCACGGCCAGGGCCCGGTCGGCCAGCGACAGCGCGTCGGTCACCTGCCCCTGCGCCGCAGCCACGATCGTCAGTACGTGCAACGCCCAGCCGATCGCCCAGTTGTCACCCGCCTCCGATGCTGCCGCCAAGGCCGTCGCGGCGAGCTGGCCGGCCTTCTCGACCTCGCCGAGATTGTCGTGCATCCGCGCCGCGAGCACGAGCAGCCGGGCGCGGTGCCGGGCCGAGATGCCGGGCGACGCCATGGCGCGATCCAGCGTGGCCAGCGACTCGGCGGACCGGCCGACTCGCATCCGGCACTGCGCCAGCGTCCAGTGCAGGTCAACCAGGAGGTCGGGGTCGACAGCATGGTCCAGGGCCTGGTTGGCCACCTGCTCGGCCTCGGCGGTGTCGCCGACGCGGTAGAGAGCATCGGCAAGCCGGCTCACCAGGCACTCGTGCTGGGCCGAGCCTGCCGGCGCGCTCACGACCGCCTCGCGGAGGAGTTCCGCCGCTACCTGGGGCGCCTGGCCGATCAGCAGCTCCGCGGTGCGCACCAGCCAGCTCAGCATCCATCCGTCCAGCCGCTCGGCCCGGCCGTCCGGCCCGCCCACGGCTCGCAGCAGCTGCCGGGCGACCCGGTCCGCCGGGGCGCCGACCTCGGCCAGGGCGCGCGCGGCGTCGCGGTGCCAGGCCGCGCGCAACGGCGCCGGCATCGCGTCGTACAGCGCCGCCCGGATCAGCGGGTGCCGGAACGCGAGACCGTATCCCGACTCGGCCAGCACACCAGCGGCGCGGGCCTCGTCGAGGGCCGGGATCAGGTCCGTCACGGTGCGTCCCAGGACGATCGCCAGGTCCCGGACGGCGAAGTCCACGCCCAGCAGGGCCGCCGCCCGCAGCACCTCGCGTACCGGCCCGGAGACAAAGTCCAGACGGTCGGCTATGGCCGCCGACAGGGACCCGGGCGCGGAATCGCTCGTCAGGCTGGCCGCTCCCGCCTCGCTGATCGTGAGGCTGGAGCTGCGCTCCAGCGCCGCGACCAGCTCGGTAACGTAGAGGGGATTACCCGCCGCGCCGTCAGCCAGCCGCAGCAGCTCGCCGTCGGGCTGGCCGCCGACCAGGGCAGCGATCAGCTCGGCCACCGCGCCCTCGGTGAGCCCGGACAGGCGCAGCCGCGCGGCGTCGCCCACCACCCGCCGCAGCGCCAGCAGGTCCTCCCGCTGCGGCACCGGGCGCATCGTCCCGACCAGCAGCAGCGGTGCCTGCGGCGCGTATCTGGCCAGCCGCCCCCACAACGTGACACTGGCCCGGTCGGCCCACTGGAGATCGTCGACGACCAGGATGGTCGGCCGCTCGGCGCACTGCTCGGCGACCAGCGCCAGCAGCTGCTCGGCCAGGGCGGCCGACACGTCAGCGCCGCGATCCGCGGGGACCTCGCCCCGCAACAGCCCGACGATCGTGTTGCGCCGGGGATTCGTGGAGGGATCGCGGACCCGCAGTCCCTCCAGCAGCGGCAGCAGCGGTAACGCCTGCCCGAGCTCGTCGCCAGCGCCCCAGAAAACCTGGGCGCCCGCGTCGGCCGCGGTGGCCAGTGCCGCCCGAACCAGCGTTGACTTGCCGATACCCGGCTCGCCCTCGATCAGGACCGCACCACCCCGCCCGGCGGCGGCCTGTTTGACGAGCATGGCCAGGATCGCCAGCTCGCTGTCACGGCCGACGAGCGCACCGGCCAGGCTCACGGTGGGCATGGAGCGAACTTTACTACCAGAACATTTATGGAACAAGCAGGCCTTTAGAGTAATAATTCACCATCAAACCGGCCCCTCTGCCGGCAAGTGCCGGGCCGCGATCAAGCATCCGCCGTGAAAGTTTCATGCGCCCTTGCAGCGCATGACGACTTTCATCTTTCTCGGCATCAGTAAATGGATGTTTACGGCAATCACTCATTGCAGGATTTGGTATTCGGTAAAGGCTATCAAAAAAGGGAGCAACCGGAAACAATAGCGACAGGGTTTAGATGCGCCGGGCAGGCAGCGGGCGGGCTTCCCCCTGCTGACCTGGGGAGTTGCTCAGGAGGAATCATGCGCATCAGACGAGTCATCATCATTCCCGCCATCCTGGCGCTAAGCGCGGCCGCGGCGGCGCTTTCCGCCTCGGAAATGGCAGCGGCATCCGCGCACACGAGTGGTGTCCACGTGGAGGCCGCGGCTGCTCACACTTACTATCGAAGCTGAAGGTAGTTACTCGGCGAACCGATAGCAGAACGGCTCGTCCAGGGTCACGACGGGTCGTTGGCGCGGTTATTGTTGCGTAACCAGCTTCCTTTGGTCAGGAGTGACTGGACGCTGGGTGACGCGGCGTGATAACACCTTCTTGTAACTGTTATTTACAGCTTTTACACCTGTCCCGTGCACCACAGCGGTACCGCGATCCCGTCGCCGGGCGTCATGACCGAACGGATGCAGCGCCGAGGGCTCCCGTCCGCCAGGCGGCCGAGGCTTCCGCGGCCGCCGGCCGGGGGGCCGCCCAGCCATGCCCGCGCCCGCCCTGGCCCGCCTCAGGCGCCCCTGCCCCGGGCCGCTGCTCGAGGCCGCCCGAACCAAGGTCCGAGGCCGCTGGTGACGCCCGGGAAGCTTGTGCGACATGTAATGAGAGTTTCATGACGGTTTCCGGGTAAAATCGAGTTGACTATCGCACCGTCCCGCCCCGCGCGGCCTCCGGGAGGAGGGACGCCACATGACTGTGCCGGGAAGTCCCACGGTACGGCGCCGCCGGCTTGCTGCTGAGCTTCGCGAGATCAGGGAAAGCAAGGGCAAGAGCGGCGACACCGTCGCGGCCGCGCTGAAATGGTCTCCTTCCAAGATCAGCAGGTACGAAAGGGCCAGAACCGGTTTACAGCCCAGGGAAGTCGAGAGACTGCTTGACTACTACGGAATAACCGGATCACGCCGCACGCTCCTCCTCTCGCTCGCCGAGGACGCGAGCCACAAGGGATGGTGGGAGGAGTTCGCGGATCTCCTTTCCACGGACTACCGCCAGTTTATCGGCCTCGAGCACGAGGCGAGCGCAATCTCGATATGGCACGTAGATGCCGTAATCGGCCTGCTGCAGACAGAAGCCTATGCACGGCACGTTATCGCCACTTACAGCCGCGTTGAGCCCAATCCGCCAGGACTGATAGAGCGATTGGTGAAGGTCCGGATGCAACGTCAGGAGGTGCTGGTTCGCGAACCGGTGCCTGATCTGCGGGTCATTCTCGATGAGTCGGTCCTGATGCGCCGGGTCGGCAGCGACGCGGTGATGCATGAGCAGCTTCAGCGGCTCGCCCAGGAGGCTGACCGGCCCGGCCTCACGCTGCAGATCCTTCCCCTGGACGCGCAGCACCCGGTCTTCGCGGGATCGTTTGTTATATTCCGCTTTGGCTCGGATAGCGACGCCATGCTCCAGGATGTCGTTGTTACCGAGCACCTGAGGAATGATTTCTCCATCGAAGGCGAGAAAGAGACCTATTTGTACAGCCTTGCATTTCAGATGCTCGCTGATGCCGCTCTCGACCCGCAGTCGTCTAGAGAACTAATCCTTGATACGGCTGAGTCGCATTGGTCTGGTGGCCACCGACCCGGCCGTAATTGAGGTATTCACCCATCAGCAGTTTGAGTTGCTGATACCGTACCCCCGTCGTGGCCGGTTTCAGGCCGAAGAAACACCGGACATTTAGCGAGGTACGGGCATGGAAATACACACGTCGGGCACAGTCCCGCAGTGGACCAAGAGCTCCCTGAGTTTCTCGAACAGCAACTGCGTCGAGGTCGCCAGCCTGCCCGGTGGCGGTATCGGCGTCCGCGACAGCAAGGACACCGAGGGGCCCGTTCTTCGCTTTACGCCGGGCGAGTGGCATGCGTTCCTCGGTGGCGTGAGAAACGGCGAATTCGACCGGTTCGCCGGCCGCTGACCGCGGCGGGTCCCGGGCCCGCCGCGCCAGGATAACGGCCGGGCCGGGATTACCGGCGGCCGCGGGCCGCTGCCGGAGGGCGGCCCGCGGTCAGATCAGCCGGCGCTCGGCCGCCCAGCGGGTCAGCTGGTGCCGGGTCGAGAGCTGAAGCTTGCGCAGCACCGAGGAGACGTGGGTCTCGACCGTCCGAGCCGAGATCGTGAACTCGCGCGCGATCTCCTTGTAGGTGTAGCCCCGGGCGATCAGCCGGAGCACCTCCCGCTCCCGGGTGGTGAGCTGATCGAGCTCGGGGTCGAACGAGGGGCGCCCTTCGGCCTCGGACGGCAGGGCGGCGAACGCGTCCAGCACGAAGCCGGCCAGCCGGGGCGAGAAGACCGCGTCACCGGCCGCGACCCGGCGCACCGCGTCGATGAGGTCGGGCCCGGAGATCGTCTTCGTGACGTAGCCGCGGGCGCCCGCGCGTATGACCGCGATCACGTCCTCGGGGGCGTCCGAGGCGGACAGGGCGAGGAAGCGCACCTGAGGCTGCGCGGCCTTGAGCGCGGTGACCACGAGCTGGCCGCCGCCGCCGGGCAGGTGCACGTCGAGCAGGACCACGTCCGGGAGAGCCTGCCCGATCATCGCGATCGCCGGTTCCACGTCGTCGGCCTCGCCCACGACCTCGACCTGGTCACCGAGCTCGGAACGGACCCCGGAGCGGAACAGGCCGTGGTCGTCTACGATCGCCACCCGGGGCCGAGACGCCCCGGCTCGCGCGCTGGCCGTGCTCATCCGCGGCCCGGCTGACGTTCCCCGGCCCCGCGGGGCATGGTCAGCGACACCTCGGTGCCCTGGCCCAGGGCGCTGCGGATGGTCGCGGACCCGCCGCGGCGGGTCATCCGCGCGTGGATGGACTCCGCCAGCCCCTTGCGGTCCGCGGGCACCGCGTCGGGGTCGAACCCCTTCCCGCGGTCCCGCACGAACACCGACACCTCGGCCGACTCGACCTCGGCGAACAGCGAGATCACGTCCGCGCCGGACCACTTCGCCGCGTTTACCGTGGCCTCGCGGGCGGCCGCCAGCAGCGCGCCGAGGTCCTCGTCGAGCTCGCAGTCGCCGACGGTGACCGCCTCGACGGTCACCCCGTGCCGGGCCTCCACCTCCTGCTGGATCCGCCGCACCCCGGCCGCCAGCGTCATCTCGTCGTCCATCGAGCCGGGGGCCCGGCCGTCGAAAAGCCAGGAGCGCAGCTCGCGTTCCTGGGCCCGGGCCAGCTGGATGACCTGCTGCGGCTGGTCCGCGCGGCGCTGGATCATCGCCAGGGTCTGCAGCACCGAGTCGTGTACCCGCGCGGCCATGTCCGCCCGCTCCTCGGCCCGGATCCGGGCCCGGCGCTCGGCGACCAGGTCCCGGGCGATGCCGAGCCACCAGGGGCCGAGCGCGATCGCGATCGCGGCCAGCACCAGCACGGCGCCGCCGAGCGGCTTCAGCAGCTTGATGCTCTCGTGCCCCGACACCAGGATGCCCGTGCCGGCGATCAGCAGCACGGCGGCGATGCCCATGCGCCAGAGGACCCCAGTCCGGCCGCGGCGCCCGGTGAAGCCCCGCAGCGGCTCGGCCAGGTGCCGCATGGCGGCCTGCTCGCCGGCATCGCCGTTGCGCCAGATCAGCACGATGGCGGCGGTGCAGATGACCAGCGGCCACTCCACGGCGGTCAGCAGCCCGGCGCCGAGCACAGGGGCGATCAGCAGCAGCACGATCAGCAGCGTCGCCAGGCCGGCCGCGAGCGCGACGCCCCGGCGGTCGGACCTGGCCCGGCTCGCGATGCTGCGGTCGGCGCCCCGGACCGGCACCAGCAGCCAGGCCACCACGTAGGCCACGGCGGCGTAGCCGAAGGTGACCAGGGCCGCCAGCACCAGCGCCAGCCGCACCAGCGAGACGTCCAGGCCGGTCCGGGCGGCCAGGCCCGCCGCCACCCCGCCGACCAGGCCGTCCTCCTCGGCCCGCCGCAGCGGCCCGTCGGCCCGGGGCCCGCGCGCCCAGTGCCCCGAACGCCAGCGTTCCCGCCACCGCTCGTGCCGGAACTCCCGGGCGCGCCAGCCCGCGGCCGGGCCGCCCCACCGGGACGTGTCCTCGGGGCCGGGCGGGCGCGGCGCGGAGCCGGTCGGGTTCTGCACGGGCCCATCATCGCGCCGGAAGCGCCCGTAGGGCTATCCGGGCCAACCCGGATCCTGCGCGGGCGGCATCCGGGATCAACCCGGGTTCTTCCCGATACCCAGGCCGGGCCGGGGCGGCCACGCTGGAAGCATGAACACACCGATTGACTCCACCCAGACCACCGGTCAGCCCCAGGCCGACCCGGACACCACTACCACTCATGGCGGGTCGCAGCCGTTGCGCCGCCCGCTCGCCGACCGGATGCTGGCCGGCGTGGCCGCCGGCATCGCCGACTACCTCGGCGTGGACGTGACGGTCGTGCGGATCGTCTTCGCCGTGCTCACCGTCATCGGCGGCGCCGGGATACCGGTCTACCTGGCCGGCTGGCTGCTGATCCCCGAGGAGGGCTGCGAGCAGTCGCTGGCCAGCGACCTCGCCGCGTCCCTGTCCCGCTCCCTGTCCGCCCGCTCGCACTGACCCGGGGAGGCCGCCGTCATGTCAGCGCCGAGCAGCCCGCCGCCGTGGCTCCTGGCCACCCGGCGCCGCACCAACTACGCCAGCATGCGGATCTCCGACGCCGAGCGCGCCGACGTGGCCGACCTGCTGTCCAAGCACTACGGCGACGGACGGCTCGACCAGGCCGAGTTCAACCAGCGCCTCGACCAGGCCATGCGGGCCAAGACATACGCCGATCTGGGCGGGCTGTTCGCCGACCTGCCCAGGACCGAGGAGGAAGCCATGGAAGGACCGAAAGCACCGCCCCGGCGGCGGTATGAGCACTCGCACATCGGGACGCTGCTACTGGCGGCGGTCATCGTGATCGCCGCGAGCACGATCGTCGGGCATGTCCTGACGTTCACGCTCGGGCCACTGGTATGGCTGGCCCTCCTCGGAGCGATCCTCTACGTGGCCTTGCACCGCCGGGGGAGGTCATAAGCTGAAGGCGTGATCACCGCCGATGAGCGAGGGGCCGCGCGACGCCGCGTCATCGTGCTCATCGGGGTGGCCGCGACGGTGCTGGCCGCGGACATCGCGAGCAAGGCCGCGATCGTGGCCGCGCTGTCGCCGCAGTCGCACGTGCGGCTCCTGGGCGGGACGCTGACCCTGGCGATCTACCGCAACCCGGGGGCCGCCTTCGGCATCGGGGGGCCGCCGGTGACCATCCTGTTCACCGCCATCGCGGCCGGGGTGGCGGCGTTCATCGTCCGGTACTCGCGCCGCATCGCCAGCACCCCCTGGGCCGTGACGCTCGGCCTGCTGCTCGGCGGCGCGGTGGGCAACCTGACCGACCGGCTGTTCCGCTCCTCCGGGCTGCTGCAGGGCTGGGTGGTGGACTGGATCAAGCTCCCGCACTGGCCCACGTTCAACATCGCGGACTCGGCGATCAGCTGCGGCGCCGTGCTGGCCGTGCTGCTCGCGGCGCGGGGGACGGCGATCCTGGATCGCCGTAGCGATCGAGGATCGCCCGCGCCGTCATCAGGAGCCGCCGGCTGACCGAGGCCGGGGACAGCACCTCGACCTGCCCGCCGAAGCCGGCCAGCCGGTGCGCGGCCGCCCGTTGGTGCTCGAACCAGAGCGTCAGCTCCTGCCAGCCCTGCGCGTCGGGCGGGGACGCGGCATCCAGGGCCGCGGCCGCGCCGTCGCCGAAGACCTCGCCGAGCAGCGCCAACGCCGCGGGCGACACCCGTAGCCGCACCGGGAACCGGGGCCTGCTGGCCTCGAACCCGGCCGACCACTGCTCCCAGAAGGCGGCCAGCTCGAAGCCTGCGGGCCGGGCGGCGGGCTCGGCCAGGACCCGGGCCGAGCGGATCCGCCCGGCCCGGAAGACCGTGACCCGCCCGCCGCGGGCAGCCGCCACGAGGTACCAGATTCCCGCCTTGTTGACCAGGCCGAGGGGTCTGACGGTGCGTTCGGGTCCCGAAAAAGGGTCGCCGGTTCGCTGATAGCCGATGGCCGCCTGCCGCTGCCGCCGCAGGGCCTCGGCCAGGGTCCGCAGGCAGGGCAGGTCCTCGCGGCCGCGGAACCAGCGCGGCATGTCGAGGTGGACCAGCGCCGCGCCCGGGCCCTCCGCCGCGTCCATGCCCGCCGTGACCCGGATCTGGCGCTGCGCCGCCGTGACCGCGCCGTCCAGGCCGAGTTCCCGGAACGCGCCGGGCACGCCCAGGATGAGCAGCGCCTCGGCCTCCTCCGGGCGCAGCGCGCGGAGCGGGAAGCGGTAGCCGTCGAGCAGCCGGCAGCCGCCGCCGGGCCCGGACTCGGCGCGCACCGGCACTCCGGCCGCGCTGAGCGCGTCGAGGTCGCGGTAGACGGTCCGGGCGGAAACCTCCAGGTCCCGGGCCAGGCTGCGGGCGGTCATGGGCCCGCGGGCCTGGAGCAGGAGGACCAGGCGGACCAGGCGGTCGGCGCGCACGAGACCAGAATACGGATTATCGCTGACAGAAGATGTCAGTGATAGGCGCGTAAGGTCGGCTGGCAACGGCGACGCTCACCGGAGGAGGACCCATGCGCACGCTGCCCAGCTACACCCGGCCGGGGGTCATGACGTCGGCCGGCCGGTTCGCGCCGCTGCTCGCGGAGCTGCCCGGTGACGTGGCCAGCCTGGCCGCGGTCGCGCAGGGCCTGCTGATCCACGAGGCCATCGCGCCCGCGTACGGCGTGACGCTGTCGGAGGCGGACCGGGCCAGCGCGCACATCCGGCCGGCCGAGACCATCCTGGAGCAGGTCGTGGCCGGGGACGGCCGGCCGCTGGCCACCGCGCGGGAGCCGGCGGGCCGGCTGGCCACCAACTGCCGCGGCTTCACCGTGCTGATGGTCGCGATGCTGCGGGCGCACGGCACGCCCGCCCGGGCGCGCTGCGGCTTCGGCGGGTACTTCACCGGCGGGTTCTTCGAGGACCACTGGGTCTGCGAGTACTGGGACGGCGGGCGCTGGGTTCTCGTGGACGCGCAGATCGACGAGCGGCAGCGGGACCTGTTCTCGATCGGCTTCGACGTCACTGACGTGCCGCGGGACCGGTTCCTGATCGCGGGAGACGCCTGGGCCCGGGTCCGCCGCGGCGGCGCGGACCCCGCGGCGTTCGGGCTCAGCCTGATCGGCGAGGCCGGCGACTGGTGGATCGCGGGCAACCTCATGCGCGACGCCGCGGCCCTGGACAACACCGAACTACTGCCCTGGGACTGCTGGGGGGCGATGCCGCGGAAGGACGAGACGATCGGCGAGGACCTGGCCGCCCTGTTCGACCGGCTGGCCGTGCTCACCCGGGCGCCGGACGAGGTTCCCGGTGAGTTGCAGGCGCTGTGCCGCGGCGACGCCCGGCTGCGGGTGCCGCCGGCCGTGCGGAACGCCGTGCGCGGGCGCGACGAGGTGATCTGAGCAGGCGGCCCGCTGGCCGCTCACGGGCCGCCCCGGCTTCCTAGTTACTTTGAATCTCATATGATATGTTTCACTTATCATATGAGTTACAGATCACAGGGTGCCGGCTGCGGCGCCCCGGGGAGCGAAAGGCCCGCCGATGAACCAGCACAAGCCGGGGGATGTCCTCCACCCGCATGACCTGACCGATATCCACGGCAAGCCGGTTCGGATCCCCGACGCCGAGCGCCTGGTCCACCTGCAGTTCCGGCGATACGCGGGGTGCCCGGTCTGCAACCTGCACCTGCGGTCCCTGGCCGCCCGGCATGACGAGATCGTCGCCGGCGGGATCAGCGAGGTCGCGGTGTTCCACTCCCGGCCCGAGACGATGCTGGAGTTCCAGGGCCAGCTGCCGTTCCGGGTCATCGCCGACCCCGAGCGGAGGCTGTACGCCGAGTTCGGGGTCGGGATGATGTCTCCGCTGGTGGCGCTGGATCCGCGGTCGTGGCGGGCCGCGGGCCGGGCCATCTCCCGGGCCCCCAGCCTGCGCGGTGCCAGGGGCAGGGGCGAGCAGCATCTCGGCCAGCCAGCGGATTTCCTCATTGCCCCGGACGGCCGGATCCTGGCGGTCAAGTACGGCCAGCGCGTCGACGACCACTGGTCGGTGGACGACCTGCTTGACCTGGCCGGATCCCGGCCGGTGGGCGGCTGACGGCGCGGGCGTCACACGATGACCGCGGCCAGCCCGATCGCGGTCATCGCCGCGGACGAGACGGCGTTCACGAAGCGCCGGCCGGCCGAGGCCGCCGGGCGCGGGCGCGCGTGCCGGCCGCTGGCGCGGCGGCCCGCGGACCGCCAGGTCCCGTGGCCCCAGCGCCCGGCGCTCCCGCTGCCGGGGCGCCGGCCTCCGGCGTGCCGGCCTCGGGCCGGCCGGGTCACGGCGGGCCCGCTCACGGCGGGCCTGCTCACAGCGGGCCCGCTCACGGCGGGCCTGCTCACAGCGGGCCGGGTCACGGCGGGCCGGGTCACGGCGGGCCGGGTCACGTGGTCCGCGGCGGCGGTGTCGGTGTGGTTCATGGCGTGTCCCTCTCCTGGCCTCTGGCCACCTCGGCCCGGGGCGATCCCCTCCGCCGTCACGGGCCGCGGTGGCTGGTGTGTTGCCTGACACCGGTAGGAGCCACGGACGCGGCGCACGCCAACAACTTTTTCCGGCGGTTTTCGCGGTGAGGCCGCGGCCGGGCCGTCCGCGTCGCTAGGTGCCGGCCGCGCCGAGCAGCGGACGGTGCGCGGACCGGGCCGTCGCGGGCTGCGGGGCCGCCGGCAGGTCCCTGGCCGCGGTCAGGGCGCGGCTGAGCAGCAGCGTCCCGGACAGCGCGACGGCGCCGAGCATGACCCACAGCGCGGGGCGGATGCCGAGCCAGCCGCCCAGCGTGCCGCCGAGCAGGGCTCCGACCGGGCTGGTGCCGAAGACCAGGAAGCGCATGGTCGCGGTGACCCGGCCGCACATGCCCGGCGGCGAGTAGGACTGCCGGAAGGCGGCGATGATGATGTTGCCGACCGCGATGCCGGCGGCGGCGGTCAGCGAGCCGGCGACGTAGAACGCCAGCCGCGGCCCCGGCCCGGTGAGCGGGATGAGCAGGGCGAACGGCATCGCCAGCCAGGTGCTCAGCAGCAGGCCGCGCGCGGTGCCGAAGCGCGCCGTGATGCGCCCGGTGAGCAGGGCGCCCAGGATCCCGCTGACGCCGGGAACCGCGGTGAGCAGCCCGACCGACCCGGGCGTCAGCCCGATCACCCGGACCAGGAACACGACCAGGAGCGCCGCGTAGCCGGTGAGCGCGAGGTTGGCGGCGGCCCAGAACACGCTGAGCGGCCGCAGGAACGGGTCGCCCAGCACGAGGGCCAGCCCGTCGGCGATCTCCCGGCGCAGCGTCGACCGCCTCGCCGGGCGCCCCGGCGCGCGCCCCGGCCCGCGACGGTCCCCGGGCCGGGCGGGTGCCGATCAGGCAGGCGGCCGAGACCACGAAGCTGACCGCGTTGCCGAGCAGGGCCGTGGCGGCGCCGAGCGCCTGTGCCGCCACGCCCGCCAGGCCCGGCCCGGCGAAGGCCGCCGCCGACGCGCTCCCCTGCATCCTGGTATTGCCCTCGATCAGCTCGGCCGGGCTGACCAGGGACAGCAGGTAGACCTGGTACGCGGTCATGAACAGCACGCTGGCCGCTCCCCCGGCCAGTTGGACCGCGACGACCAGGCCGACAGTCAGCAGGCCGGCCCACGCCGCGAGCGGCACGCTGGCGTACAGCACCGCCGAGACCACGTCGCACCAGATCATCACCTGCCGGGCTGGCCAGCGGTCGACCCACGCCCCGGCGGGCAGCCCGATGACGAGCCAGGGCAGCCACGCGGCCGCGGCGAGCACGCCGACCGCGAGCGGGCCGGCGTGCAGCACGATGACCGCGACCAGCGGCACACCGACGACGGCCATCGCGTTGCCGAGCTGGCTGACCGTCTCGCCGATCCAGAGCAGCCGGAAGCTGCGCTGCCGCAGCAGCCCGCCGGACCAGCGCGAGCGCATCCCGCCAGCATCGCAGGGACCGGGCGGCCCGGCGGCGCCGGCTCAGGACTCGCGGACCACCTCGGCCGGGTCCTTGTCCGTGCGCAGCCCCTTGTAGGACGCGGCGCGCATAACGCCCGTGCTGGTCCAGCCGCCGAAGCCGACCTCGACGACCAGCCGCGGCTCGGCCCAGACAGCCCCCCGGGCATGGTCGGGCGGGACCGGCGCGGCGAACGGGGAGGTGGCCCGGCGCAGCGGGAACAGCCGGCGGCCCAGCATGCCGAGCGTCTCCTGGGTGAACCCGGTCCCGACGTGCCCGGCATAGTCCAGCCCGGCCGGGCCGGTCACGCCGACCAGCAGCGAGCCGATCTGGCCCGCCCGGTTCCCCTCGCCCGGCCGCCAGCCGCCCACCACCGCTTCCTGCCGGAGCACCACCTTGACCTTGCGCCAGGCCGGCGACCGCCTGCCGGGCTCGTAACGCGAGGTCAGCCGCTTGGCCACCACTCCTTCCAGGCCCTGCTGCCGGGACACCGCCAGCAGATCCGCGCCGGTCACGTCGGTGAACGAGGGCGGCACCTGCCAGTGCCGGCCGGCCAGGCCCAGCGCGTCCAGCCGGGCCCGGCGCTCGGCGTACGGCGCGTCGAGCAGCGGCGTGCCGTCCAGGCACAGCAGGTCGAAGGCCAGGTAACTGACCGGGATCTCGGCCGCGAGCAGCGCGATCTGCGCCGGCGAGGAGATGTTGATCCGCTGCTGCAGCGCCTCGAAGCTCGGCCACTGCCCGCCGCCGAACGCCACGATCTCCCCGTCCAGGACGGCCCGGGTGATCCCCGCGGACCCGTCCGGCGGCTGCCGCAGCTCGGGATACGAGGAGGTGATCTCGCGGCCGGAGCGGGACCACAGCCGCACGGTGCCGGGCCCGACGAACGCGATGGCGCGCACGCCGTCCCACTTCATCTCGTAGGCCCAGGCGTGATCGTCGGGCGGCAGGTCGCCCGCTGTGGCCAGCATGGGCCGTACCCGGCCCGGCTCGACCTGCCGCCCCGTCTCGGTCACGCTCTATAACTACCCGGCGCGACCCGCCTCGTTACAGCAGGGTCGTGACGGCCTTGACCTCGGTGTAGTTGTTCAGGACCTCGTGCCCCATCTCGCGGCCCCAGCCGGACTGCTTGTAGCCGCCGAACGGCAGCGACGCGTCGAACACGTTGTAGCAGTTGATCCAGACCGTGCCCGCCCGGATCTTCTTGGCCAGCGCGTGGGCCTTGCCGATGTCCTTGGTCCAGATGCCGGCGCCGAGGCCGCGCCCTCGACCGCCCCCTCCATCGCGTCCTCGAAGACGATGTTGGGGCTCTTCCCGCCCAGTTCCAGGGTCAGCTTCTTCAGGTTGCTGGCCCCCGCGGCCTGGACGATCAGCTTGCCTACCTCCGTGGACCCGGCGGCCAGTGCCGGGCCCAGCTTCCACGCCGCCATCAGCAGCGGGAAGTTCCACGGGATGATCTGCCCGACCACGCCGATCGGCTCGCGCAGCGTGTAGGAGTGGAAGTTCGCGCCCGGCATGTAGGGCACCGAGATGTCGATGGTGTTTCCCTCGATCTTGGTGGCCCAGCCCGCCATGTAGTGGAAGGCCCTGCAGGCGCTGGCCGAGATCCCGCCCGCCGTGATCGCCCGGGCAAACGCCGAGCGGGCCCGCAGGCGGCTGGCCGACGTGGCAGCCGGCGCGGCCGCCGCGGCCGGGCACCCGGACATCCGGGCCCTGGTCCTGGCGCAGGTGGCGGAGGGCGCGAGCCTGGCCGCGATCAGCCGCGAGGCCGGGCTGCACAAGGCCTGGCTGTCGCGGCACCTCGCCGACATCGACCCGGCGGCGGCGCAGGACGCGCGCCGTGCGCTGGCTCGCCGCCGGGACGCCGCATGGCGGCCGGCGCTGAGCCGGCTCGGCTTCGCCGACGTGGCCGGCTACCTGCGCGCCCGGCACGTCGTGCAGCACCGTACGGTCAGCGCGATCGCCGCCGAGGCCGGCCTGTCGCACCATGCCGTGACCTCCGCGCTGCGCCGCCACGGGCTGGACCGCACGGCCCACGCCGCCAAGCGCCACGCGTCACGCGAGCGCGCGGCCGAGGTGGCGGCCGGCCTCGGCTTCGACTCCATGGCCGACTACCTCACCCGGCGCCGGTCGGCGGGCTGGACCTGGCAGGCGATCGCTGCCGAGGCCGGCCAGCCCCCGTCCTGGGTCCGCCGCCAGGCCGCCGCCTGCACGCTGCTCGGCCGGGCCCCGGCGATGCCGGGCGGGCGACATAACACCAGTGCGGAGTCCGGCGGGCTGACCCTGACATAGTCAACGAGCAGTTCCGCCGGGAACCTGGCGCCTGGCGACGGCGCGCCGACGGTCCCGCCCACGGCCAGGTTGAGCAGGACGAACATGCCTCCGTTCTTGGGTGCGGCGGGCCCGGACACCCAGGCCGGCGCCGGGAACGCGCCGGAGCCGCCAGGCACCTGCACGGCCACGAACCCGGGTCCCATCAGCGCGTAGGCTGACGGCGGCCCGCCGCATCAGTGCAGCACCTGCGGCGATGAAAGGCTGCTCGCCTGCGCCGCAAAACTGGAAAGCCGAGTTTTTCTTTAACGTTTATTTACCATGACTTTTGAGGAGCATGGCCAATCCTTGAGTAATTCCAGGCATCTTCTTCGCATGCGATTTTCCGGGCGACTGCCGGTGGCGGGGAACGCCGTGCAGCCCTTCGGTTGCGCGGCAGGACGCGGGCCGACGCGATGACGGCCGGGGAGGTGGTGCTCGGCCGCCACGAGGACGCCGGAGCCGGGAGGCGGGCCTGGGCGCGGGCGATCCGCCTGGCCTGGCACCCGGTCAGCGTGCACCTGGCCGTCCTGATCGGCTACCTGGCGGCCGGGATCGCCGTGACCTGGACCCGGGCCATCTACCTGACGCAGCACGTCCTGCCGGGAGATGCCCGGGATCCCGGCTTGTTCGTGTGGGACTTCTGGTGGATGGCGCGCTCGGTAGAGCATCTCAGCAGCCCCTGGTACACCTATAACCTCGCCGCGCCGGTGGGGGCTTCGCTGGCGTTCCATACGCTGATGCCGCTGCCCGGCGTGCTGATGGCGCCGGTCACGATCCTCTACGGCCCGAGTTTCACCTACAACCTGCTGTGCGCGGCCGCGCCCGGCCTGATGTGCTACGCCATGTACCGTGCGGCCCGGTTGTGGCTGCCCTCGCAGATCGGCGCGATCGCCGCAGGAGCGTTCTTCGGCCTGTCCACGATGATGACGTGGAACGCCTGGTATGAGATCCAGTCCGCGCTGGGCGCGATCTTCCTTCCGCTGACGTTGGAGGCCGCGGTCCGGCTACGGCGGCAGCCGGGCTGGCGGCAGTCGACGATCCTGGGCGTAGTGCTGGGCGCGGCGGTGCTGACCGACCAGGAGTCGGCGATCCTGGCCGGGATCCTGGGGGGACTGGCCTTGCTGCCCTGGCTGGTCGGCCGCCCGGCGGGCGGCGGGCCCCCGCTCGGGGTCAGGCTGCGCTCGGCCGGCCTCGCCGCGGTGCTCACGGTCGCGGTCGCCAGCCCGCAGATCATCGCCATGATCCAGCAGGCGGGCGACGCGGCCGTGCCGCAGGGCGCCCTGGCCTCGGATTACATAAACTCCGGCGCCAACCTGCAGCAGATGTTCGCGCCCTCGCCGCGGGTGGCCTTCTTCGGGCTGAATTTCCTGGCCGAGGACTACCTCAGGGCAGGCGACAGCCTCACGTTCACGGCCTACGGCGTGGTGCTGACCCTGCTGGCGCTGTTCGGCCTGGCCGTCTGGTGGCGGCGGCGCAATGCCCGGCTGCTTGCCTTGCTCTGGCTCGGCGCCACCATCACCGCCATGGGAACCGGGATCGTCATCGGCGCTCATCGCTACGTGCCGTTCGGCCAGCTATGGCATGGCGTTCACGTGTCGGTGATCATGCCGTACACGTGGATGGTCCGGCTACCGGTCCTCTCCTCGTTCCGGGAAGCCAACCGGATCACCGAGCTCGGGCTGGTGCCCGCCGCGCTACTCGCCGGGGCAGGCGTGAACTGGCTGCGCTATCACACCCGGCCAGTCCTGGTGGTCGTGCTCGCCCTGGCCGTCCTTGAGGCCGGCAGCGCGGGTTCCGACCCCGGCCCCACTCCCCTGATCACCATGCCCACGGCGATGCCCGCGCTCGATCGTCCGATCGCCGCCGACCATTCCCGGTCGATCGTCGTGGATGTTCCCTTCGGCGTGCGCAGCGCCGTGCCCCTGCCCGATGAGGGCGCAGGCTTCAACCCCGAGGCCGAGGTGCAGGCCACGGCCGACGGCCATCCGCGCGCGATCGCCTACATATCCCGGCTGCCCGAGTCCGAGGAGGCGGCCGTGAGACGGCACCCGTTCTATGCCTACCTGCTCGACGCCCAGCAGGCGCCGTCCAGCCTCTACAGCGAGCTGTTCACGGCCGGCCGCGCAGACGCGGCGCGGCTGGCCGCGGCCCGGCAGGACGCGCGCCGGATGGACATCGGCTGGGCTATCGCCTGGTCCTCGACCCCGGTGATCCTGCACTACCTCCAGGCCGTCGGCTTCCGGCTCGACTACCGGGCCGGCGGCGCGGCCGTGTACCGTTTCGCGCCACCGGCCGGCCAGGGCGGCTGACACCGGGTTACGAGGTGTGCCGCAGGCGCGGGCGGACGGCCAGGCCACCTCGCCAGGCGACCGCCGTGGCCAGCGCCGCGGCCACGGCCGCGGCGAGCATGGCGGCACGGTCCCCGCCGGCCGCGGACCCGGCACTGCCGTGGCTGACCGCCTCGGCCACGGCCGGCAGCAGCGCGGCGCCGATCGCCGCGCCGACCTGGCGGCTGGTGTTGATCACCCCGCCGACCAGGCCCTGGTCGGCGTCGGCCACGCCAGCGCTGGCGGTGACCATGGTGCCGAACGCGGTCCCGGCGGTGCCGAAGCCGACCAGCATCACCGCGGCGAGCAGCGGGCTGTAACCGCCGCTCGCCGGCAGCCGGGTCAGGGCCAGGAAGCCGATCGTGGCCACCGCGCTGGTGAGGATCAGGACCCGGCGGATGCCGACGCGGCGGGCCAGCCGGGCGCCGAACACCCCGGCGGTGAACCCGACGACGCCCTGCGGCGCGATGGCCAGGCCGGTCATCAGCGGCGAGTCGTGCAGCACCTGCTGGAAGTACAAGGAAAGGACGATGAGCTCGCCCGCGTTCCACAGGCCGAGCAGCAGGTTCATCGTGCCGGCCTTGCGCAGGCTGGGCAGCCGGAGCAGGTCGGCGCGGACCAGCGGCTCGGGATGACGCCGCTCGACGGCGGCGAACGCCGCGCCCGCGGCCGCCGCGGCGGCCAGCGCGCCGAGCACGGCAGGCGACGTCCAGCCGAGCACGTACCCCTGCGACACCGCGAACACCAGCGCGGCCACCGCGCCGGTGATCAGCAGCGCGCCGCCGACGTCGAGCCCGCGCCCCGGCCGGCCGGCCTGGCGCGACTCGCCGAGCAGCCGCGGGGCCAGCGCCAGGGCCGCCAGCCCGACCGGCACGTTCACCAGGAACACCGCCCGCCAGCTGGTGAACTGCACCAGCACGCCGCCGAGCACCTGCCCGGCGACGAACCCGATCGACGCGGTGGCGCCGTACATGCCGAGCGCGCGGGTACGCCCCGGCCCCTCGGCGAAGCCGGTGGTAATCAGGGACAGCGCGGAGGGCGCGACCAGCGCCGCGCCCGCGCCCTGCACGACCCGCGAGGCCACCAGCAGCACCGGGTCGTGGGCCAGGCCGCCGGCCAGCGACGCGGCCGAGAAGATGGCCAGCCCGGCCATGAACATCCGGCGCCGGCCGAACATGTCCGCGGCGCGGCCGCCGAGGATCAGCAGGCCGCCGAACGCGATCGCGTATCCGGTGACGACCCACTGCACCGCCGTGTCCGAGAAGCCGAACTCCCGCTCGATGGAGGCCAGCGCCACGTTCACGATGCTGAAATCCAGGACGACCATGAACGCCGCGGTCAGGATCAGCGCCAGGGCGAGCCGCCGGTGCCCGGACGGCTGCGCCGCCCGCCGGCCCGCCTCGTGCCGCCGCGGCGTGGTCCCCGCGGCGGTCATCGTGCTGGTCATGCGGTCTCACCTATTCGATACTCGACGTTTCGTTTCTGAGGTCCATGACTGTAACGGGGCCCGCCGTGGCGGTATTCCGCGCGGGCGGCGCGCGAGGCAGGAGCAGGACCGGGATCAGGGCCGGCGCGCGGCCCCGGGCCGCCTTTCCGCCTGGGCGGTCAGCCGGAGGGCCCGGTACAGCAGCCGCGGGTCGCCCAGGCGCCGGCGCAGCTCCCGTTCCAGGCCCGCGATCGGGTACAGGTTCTGCGGAGCCCGGGTGTCCTTGTACTCGGCGGAGGCGAACCGGCCCAGGCAGGCCTGGCTCAGCCCGGCCAGCCCGATCACCTCGGCGGTCGGCAGGTCGGCGGAGCACTCGATGCGCACGATGCCCGCCCACGGCGGCCCGGATGGGCCGGCCGCCGCGGGCGCCACGGGCAGGCGCAGGTACCAGGTATGCCGGTCCCAGCTCGTGCCGATCAGGAACACCGGCGTGCGCTGGCCGGGTGAGAGCGTGGCGACCAGGGCATTCAGTTCCGGGGGCAGGTAGGTGGTCCGGTGGGACTTGATGTAGCCGAGCGCGCGCGGCAGGTGCTGCCGGCCGCGCAGCGGCCCGTCGATGACCAGGAGGTCGCCGCCGGCCGGCACGCCGTGCCCGGCCATGGCGGCCCGCGCCGTCACCGCGGTCTGCACCTCGACGTCACCCAGGCGGCGCTGCAGCGCCTGGGACAGCGTCACCGACACCGGCCAGGCCGGGTTGACCGAAGTATGGCAGGCGGTGTAGCGGCCGGCCCAGGTCGTGATGTCGCCCGCCCGCGGGGCCACGGTGAACAGGCCGCGGCGGGTCTCGACGTGGATCAGGTGAGCACGCTGGCCGCAGCAGCACACCACGCCGGCCGCGTACGACGCGCAGAGCGCGGCGCTGGCCCCGGGCGCCGGGCCGCCGGGATGCGTTCCCGGCTCCGGCGCGTCCTCCTCGATCCAGACCCGGGCCTCGATGCGGCGCACTCCGTCGACGAACAGCAGCGCTGCGGGCAGCGTGCGGCCGGGAGCCGGGTCGATGGCCCGCCAGCCGCCGGCCGGCCGCTCCACGTTGACGTCCACCCGGGCCGTGGATTCGCCCAGGAGATCCTCGAGTTCCAGGCTGGCCCCGTACGCCGGGTCCCACGCGTCGACGCTGAACCGCATCGGCGCCTCAGCCGGCATGGCTGAGCTCCGGGGCGGCGCCCTCGCGGACGACCCGGGACGTCCGGGCGTCCCTGGACACCAGGAACCGGACCGGCACCCGCTCGGCGAGCGCGGCGACGTGGGTGACCACGCCGACCATCCGCCGTCCCTGCGCCAGGGTCTCCAGGGTGGCGGCGACCACCTCCAGGGTTTCCGGATCCAGGGTGCCGAATCCCTCGTCCAGGAAGATCGAGTCCAGCCGGGCGGCGCCGGCGGCGGCGAGCGTGGACATCTGCGAGGACAGGGCCAGGGCCAGGGCCAGGGACGCCTGGAAGGTCTCGCCGCCGGACAGGGTGCGCACCGAGCGGCGCGAGTCGGCGTCGGCGTGGTCCACCACGTAGAACTCCCCGTCCTCGTGGGTCAGGTCGAACTGGTCGTTGGTGAGCTCCGCCAGGTTGGTCGAGGCCTCGGCGACCAGGGCGTCCACGGCCGCGGTCACCAGCCAGCGCGGGAACTTGTCCGAGCGCAGCAGGTCGCCGAGCTGCCGGGCGACCTGCTGCTCGTCCCGGGCGGCGTCCCGCCGGGCGGCCAGGTCCGCCGCCCGGGCCCGCCGCTCGGCGATCCGGTTGGTCTCGGCGCGGGCCCGCTCCAGCGCGCCGGCGACCGCCGCCGGCGCTCCGGCGGCGGCCGCGTCCGGGGCCAGGCCCACGCCGGCCGCGGCGAGGTCCGCCGCCAGTCGCGCGGTCAGCGCCTGGAGGCTGGCGCGGGCAGTGCCGACACGCTCGCGGGCGGAGGCGATGTCCTGCTGGCGGGCGGCGGCCTGGCCCGCGGCCCAGCTCTCCAGGACCGTCCACCCGGCCAGCAGGGCAAGGCCCTCCAGCGCGGGCGCGCCGAGCCTGACCAGCGGGTCACGCGTCCCGGACCGGCGGGCCAGCGCGGCGGACTCGGCCCGTTCCACGCCCGCCAGATCCCGCTGGGCCTCGCCGCGGGCCGAGCGGGCCCGGAGCAGCTCCCGCTCGGCCGCTGACGCCGCCGCCTCGAGCTCATCGAGCCACATGAGCTGGGCGGCCACCTCGTCCTCGTCGGGCGCGTCGTGCAGCAGCCGGTCGAGTTCCGCGAGCCGGCCGGTCAGCTCGGCCAGCCGGGTGCTGGCCTGCTGCTCGGCCCTGGCCGCGTCCGTCGCGTCCGCGCGCAGCCGGGACAGCCCGGCCTCGGCCCGGCCGAACCGGTCCTGCGCCTCGTCTCGCTGGCGGGCCGCTGCCCGCGCGGCGGTGCGGGCCCCGGCCAGTTCGGCCGCCCGCGCGCCGGCCAGGCCGGCGGCCCAGGCGGCCAGCTTCGCCCAGGCCGCGGCCAGGCTGGCCTCGTCGGCCGGGGGCGCGCCGAGCGGGACCAGCGGATCACGGGCGTCGCGGAGCGCGCCGCGCGCGGCCGCCATGTCGGCCTCGGCCTGTTCCAGCCCGGCCTGGGCGGAGCGGACGCGGGCCCGCGCGGCCTGCACCGCGGCCGCGGTCGCGTTCGCGGCCTCGTCGAGACCGTGGCGGGCGTGGAGGGCGCCGTCCGCCTCCGCCAGCGCCGCCGCGATCCGGTCCGCTTCCGGGCCGGCGGACCGCAGCGCGGCGCCGGCGTGGTCCAGGAACTCGCCGACCCGGGCGAGGCGGGCGGCGGCCAGCGGGCCCGCCTGCATGGCGGTCAGCGAGGCCACCCGCCGGCGGTACTGCTCGGTCAGCGAGTCCGCCTCGGCCGCGGCCCGCTCCTCGGCCGAGGCGGCCGTCCTGGCCGCGGCCTGGGCGGCCGTGGCCGCCTGGCGGGCCTGGTCGAGGCGCGCCTGCGCGTCATCGAGGGCCGGGGCGGCCAGCGGGGGCGGCAGCGCGGCGACCGTCTGCTCGCACACCGGGCAGGCCTCCCCCGCGATAAGGTGCGGGCGCAGCCCGGCGACCACGTGTGCGCGCCGGGCCGCGTCGAGGTCCTGCTGGCGCTGCTCGCGGCCGGATTCGGCCGACTCCAGCGCCGTGTCCGCCTGGGCTCGGCGGTCACGGGCCCGTCGCAGCCCGGCCAGCACCGGGGTCTGGCCGGCGATGAGCTCCTCCAGGCCGCGCAGTTCGGCCAGGGCTTTCTCCAGGGTCCCGGGCCCCACCGCGCGCTCGCGGGCCGCGCGGGCGTCGCCGTCCTCCTGCTCGGCGGCCTGCAGCGCGGCCGAGGCCTGCGCCACCGCGTCGGCGGCCGCCTGCCGGCCTGCGTCAAGCCGGTCCACCTGCCCGGGGACGGTCACCGTGGTCAGCGCTGCGTGCTGGGCGGCCAGGTCAGCGACCCGCTGCTCCGTGGTGCCGGCCACGCCGGCGGCATCGTCGCGCTGAGCGCGCAGCGCTTCGAGCGCGGTGGCGGCGTCGGTCACGGCGGCCTCGGCCCGGGCCAGCCGGCCGGACACGCTCGTGACGTCTTCCCGCAAGGCGGGCAGCCGGGCGGCATCCTGGTCCCGCTCGGCCCGGCGCTGCCTGGCCAGCTCCAGCGGGGCCCGCTGCGGTCCGCTCGCCAGCGCCTTCCGCGCCGCGAGGTCGGCCTCCTGGGCCAGGTCCTCGCTCGCCCGGGTTCGCTCCAGCACGGTGCGGGCCGCGCCAAGCCGCTGGTCGAGCCCGGCAACGTCGTCCGGGGTCTTGACCGCCGCGAGCGCCGCCCGGTCCCGCTCCAGCTGCGCGAACTCGTCCTCGGCGGCCGCGAGTTCCTGGCCGGCCACGCTGATCTGCGCCACGGCCGCGTCCACGCGCCCGGCGAGGCTGGCCAGGGCTGCCTCGGCCGCGCGCGCCGCGTCCTCGGCGTCCTGGGTGGCGTCGCCGAGGCCCGTGAGCGTCTCGTCCAGGGTCTGCGCCCGCTGGGCCGCCTCGCTGGCGCGCAGGTTCGCCCGCACCATCATCTGGCGGTAGTGCTCCGCGCCGAGCAGCCGCAGCAGGATCTCCTGCCGGTCAGTGGGCTTGGCGTGTAGGAAGTCGGCGAACTGGCCCTGCGGCAGCACGACGCACTGGCAGAAGTCGTCGTACGACAGCCCGAGCAGCCGCTCCACGGCGTCGGCCACGCCCGCCAGGTCCTTGGCCAGGACCTCGGTGGCATCCCCCGGCTCCGCCCGGCTCCGCGGATCGGCCAGCCGCTCCAGGCTCGCGGCCCGCTGGTTCACCTGGGCGCCCATCCGGCGCAGCTCGCGGGCCACGACGTAGCGCTGGCCGTCGACCTCGAAGACCAGCTTGACGGTGCCTCTGGCGGTGGTGGGCGCGAGCGCGAGGGACACCATGCCCTTGCGCCCCCAGCGGGGCACGGACCCGTACAGCGCGAACGTCATCGCGTCGATGACGGTCGACTTGCCCGAGCCGGTCGGGCCGACCAGCGCGAAGAAGTCGGCGTCGGTGAAGTCGACCCTGGCCGCCTCGCGGAAGGAGGCGAACCCGCTCAGGTCCAGGACGATCGGTCGCATGGGGATGCCTCTTCCGTGGCTCAGCCGCCGCCGGCGGCGGACGCCGTGACCTCGTCGTGCAGCTCCGTGAACAGGGCCGCCACCCGCGGATCGGCCACCCGCTCCGCGGCGCAGTAGTCGGCGAACAGCTGATCCGGGGTCCGGATCGCGGCGGCCAGGTCGGGATGATCCGGCCGGGACGGCGCGGCGAACTCAGGGTCGATGCGCACCTCCAGCGCGTTCGGGAGGACCTCGGCCGTGTCGTCGCGCAGCCCGGCCCGGGCGGGCTCACGCAGCCACACCCGCAGGAAGTCGTCGCCGAACGACCCCGCCTGCGCCTCCAGCTCGGCCAGGGTCCCGCGCACCGTGCGCAGCCGCCGCCCCGAGGCGACCGGGATGTCGGTCACCCGGGCCGGGACCGACGGGCTCGCCTCGACCAGGCACACCGCCGGGGTGTTGTCCTGCTCGCCGAAGTCGACCGCGATCGGGGAGCCGCTGTAGTGCACCGGGCAGTGCGCGGGCAGCGTCTGCCGCCTGTGCAGGTGACCCAGCGCGACGTAGTGCGCGGATACCGGGAAGATGCTCGCCGGGACGCTGTACTCGAAAATCGACTGAGCCGACCGCTCGCCGCCGCCGAACGCGCCGCCGATACATGTCAGGTGCGACATCAGCAGGTTGACGCTGTCGCCGCTGAACCCGGCGGTCAGGGCCGACACCACCTGGCGCACCATCTGGTCGTAGGCGCGCACGTTCTCGGACGGGGTCTGCGAGACGATCTCAGCGGCCCGTACGGCGTAGCGGGGGGTGAGGAACGGCAGCACCGCCACCTGGACGTCCTCACCGCCCGAGCGGGCCCGGAACCGGACCACGCCGCCCCGGTCCGGCCGGCGCACGGCACCGACCAGGGTGATGCCGGCCAAGCTCATCAACGGCCGGTACGCCTCGAACGTGGGTCCGTGGTCGTGATTGCCGGCGATCGCGATGACCTCGGTGCCAGCCCGGCGCAGCCGCAACAGGGTCTGCACGACCAGGTTCTGCGCCGCGGCGGACGGGACGGCATGCTCGTAGATGTCCCCGGCGATCAGCACCGCGTCGGCCTGGCTGCGCTCGGCGATCTCCGCGATCTCGGCCAGCACCTGCCGCTGCTCGTCGAGCCGGTCGCGGCCCTTCAGGACCTTCCCCACGTGCCAGTCGGCGGTGTGCAAGAACTTCACGGCGTTCCGTTCCTGGTCGGCGTCAAAACGGCGGGATGTCGTCGGTGTCCGGGACGGGCAGGCGGGCGAAGACGGCCGCGTCATCGGCGTCCGCCGCGGCGCGAGGCGGGCCGGCGCACTCCGCGAGCCGGGTCGCCCAGGCGGGGAACGGGAACTCCACGGCCAGCGGCACCGGGATCTCGGGCTGGGAGACGAACATCGCGCCGGGCTTGGCCAGGGTGGCCCGGGTCCGCTGGGAGGCGGGCAGGAACCCGTACTCGGGCCGCCCCGCCTCGGCCGAGTCGAGGCGGCCGACCACGCGGATGGCCGAGTTCGACACGATGCGGCGCTCGACCTCGCTGGCGGTCTGCTGCGCGCCGATCAGGATGATCCCCAGGGAGCGGCCGCGCTCGGCAATGTCGAGCAGCACCTCCTTGATCGGCGAGGTGCCCTCACGCGGCGCGTACTTGTTCAGCTCGTCAATCATGGTAAACAGCAGCCCGCCGGGCCCGGCATCCTCCTTGCGCGCCGTCTCCGCCGCCAGCACCACGCCCACCACGAAGCGCTGCGCCCGCTCGTGCAGGTTGTGCAGGTCCACGACCGTCACCTGCTGGTCCTGGGTGGAGATCCGCCGGCGGCGGGCCGGCTCCAGGTCCGCCCGGACGATCGGCCGCAGCGGCCGCAGTGACGAGCGCAGCCGCCGGATGAACGCGTTGATCGTCCCGACGCCGGTGACCGGCCCGGCCCAGTCCGCCCGGGTCGCGTCGTCGGTGAGCCGCGCGGCGACGACGTCGATCAGCTCCTCGTATGTCGTCACGATGTCGCCGTCGATCTTTACCGCGCCGCTCTCGCCGTAGGCGGCCGCGTCCAGGCGCAGCCGCGTCGCCACCTGGTGGACCACGATCGTGTACTGGTTGCGCTCGTCCTCGGCGTCGGCGAACACGTAGGGCAGCATCTGCCCGGCGCAGAACTCGGCGATCGTCCACCAGAACGCCTCGACGCCGCTCGTGCGCCCGGTGACGTTGGGCCGGCCGGTCAGGTCATCGGGGATGGGCGGAGCCCAGAACCCGGCCGAGGCGAACGGCCCGGCGGGCAGGCCGAGCCCGGCGTATTCGGTGCGCAGGTCGTCGTCCAGGCGGACATTCGGCTGGTCGAGGAAGAGCAGGTCCTCCCCCTTCACGCTGAATACCAGGGCCTTGGCGTTGACCGCGCGGGCGCCGAGGGCGCCGGACTGGAAGATCGAGTGCAGCAGGAACAGCGCGAAGCTGGTCTTCGTGGCCACCCCGGAGATGCCGCTGATCGATACGTGGGCCCCGCGCGTGCCGTCGAGGAACTCCATGTTCACGTAGATCGGCGCCCCGTCGCGGCCCCGCCCGACCGGCAGCCGTGACGCCATCTGATCGAAGTACAGGGCCTGGGCGCGCTCGGTGCCGCTAGCGCGGCGGACGAGCTCCCCGGGCCGGGGCGGGACGTACACCTCGGGCTCCACCCGGGTTGTGCTGACTTCGGCGATCTCCTGGACTCGCGCGGGCAGCACGCCGTCGGAGATCAGGAACACATCCGATCCGAAGCTCGCCCCCTCGTGCCGGGCCCGGACCTGCGTCACCACGCCGCTAGTCAGGATGGGGCCGATCCCGGGAATCTGCCGCACGGTGACCACCACGTCATCCAGCTGCAGGTAGGAAGCTTCATCGAGAGCGACGGCGAACTGCAGCGGGGTGGAGTCCTCGGTTCCGGCGACCCGTCCGACCTGGGCGGCCGGGCCGCTCACCGGCCCGTCCGGGCCTGCGGTGCCATCGGCGTGCCCGTCCGGGCTTGTGGTGCCGCCGTTGGACAGGCTGGCCCGACCCACCGTGAAGCTATCCGTCACGACGCTCCTTCGCCCCGCCCCCGCCACCGGGTCTTGCCCTGGCCGCTGCGGAGCAGCCTAGACACCCCCGCCGACAAAGGATGGCCTAACACCCCGGATTGTGCCGGGCTGCCTAGCCGATGGTCGTCGACGAGGGGGTGGGCGTGGGCGGCGGCGTTGACGGCGGCGGCGTCGAGGGCGGCGGCGTGGTCGGCGGAGGGGTCGTCGGCGGCGGCGAGGACTTCGACGGCGAGGAACTCGGCGGCGAGGAACTCGGCGGCGGAGAATGGGAATGCGACGGCCCGGGTGACGTGCCCGATGGCGACGCGGACCCGGTCTGGCTCGCCGACGGGTCGGGCAGCACGCCGATCGGCGTGGGGCCGATCAGCGGAAAGGCGGGCAGCGAGCGCCTGGGCGCCGGGCGAGGCGGGACGGACGCGGGCGGGCTGAGCTCGGGTGAGATCGGCGACGGGGCGACGGTGGGCTGCTGCACCCCCGAGGCCTCCCTGACCGGCAGCGGGCGCGGGCCGGTCACGGCCAGCTCGTGCCGGAAGAACAGGACGCCCGGCACGGCCAGGACGACCAGCGCCACCGACGATGCTGCCATCACCTTCGGCACGCCCCGGCGCGCTCTGACCGGGGCCATCACGCTGGTGTTGTCGGCCTCGCCGACACCATCGGGCACCGCGGGCACCGCGGGCACC
>Ga0335078_10000879_pt1 | contig 45784 bp, 24 predicted proteins | sample Lox_Sample_32_FD_206711 | JGI IMG/M metagenome (GOLD analysis project Ga0335078, IMG submission 206711) | Soil microbial communities from Loxahatchee National Wildlife Refuge, Florida, United States - Lox_Sample_3.2 | ecosystem: Environmental > Terrestrial > Soil > Wetlands | place: USA...
ACGGACCGATAAGAAACTGCATCCAATTCAGATTGACCCGGATAGGCTCGTGACAGCTATCACTCGACAGTCCTGAATCCGGATGATAGCCTTCCCGTTGGCGGCGGGTCTGCGGGAGGGTCCATTGAAGGCGGCTTTCCCAAACCAATGGCGACCCAGCAAGAATGTGTCAAGTGGATTTTTGATGCTTGAAGATCCCCAGGGCTGGAACCGGCCTCGCCATCTACGGATCCACGAAAATCCAAAGGGCCGTGCATCATGCGGCTTTAGAACCTGAGAAGCAGGAGGAGATGTGACGGTAACGAATTGGGTGGAGTTTCTTCTTGGTGCGAGCGTGATTTTGCTCGTGATCGGATTTTTTAAGCGGCAATCCAAGAGGGCAGCGGCCCTTGTGGGGCTGCTGCTGCCGGCAATGGCCTATGGACAGTCGGAGCACGGAGGCGGAGAAGCCAACCTGGTGCTGCCGGATCTGTCGAGCGTGAAGTTCTTGGGCATGAACGGGCATTCGCTGCTGACGATCGGGTTACTGTTTTGCGCCGGGGGCCTGCTGTTCGGGCTGACCATCTATGTGCAGCTGAAGAACCTGCCGGTGCATCGCTCCATGCGCGAGATGTCGGAGTTGATCTATGAGACCTGCAAGACCTATCTGATCACGCAGGGCAAGTTTCTTATTTTGCTGTGGGTTTTCATTGCGGTCATTATCTCGCTGTACTTCGGCATTCTGGCGCCGGTGCCTGGAAAACCGATTGCCGTGACACTGCCGATCATCCTGCTGTTCAGCATTGTCGGCATCTGCGGCAGCTATGGGGTAGCGTGGTTCGGCATCCGCGTGAACACGTTTGCGAATTCGAGGACGGCGTTTGCGGGATTGCGCGGCAAGCCGTATCCGGTATTCGCGATTCCGCTCAAGGCGGGCATGAGCATCGGCATGGCGCTAATCTCGGTCGAACTCCTGATCATGCTCTTTATTCTTTTGTTTGTGCCGCGCGAATACGCGGGGCCATGCTTTATCGGATTCGCCATCGGCGAATCGCTGGGCGCGGCGGCGCTGCGTATTGCCGGCGGCATCTTTACCAAGATTGCCGACATCGGCTCTGACCTGATGAAGATCGTATTCAAGATCAAGGAAGACGATGCGCGCAATCCGGGTGTGATTGCCGACTGCACAGGCGACAACGCGGGCGACTCCGTGGGACCGAGCGCCGACGGCTTTGAGACCTACGGCGTCACCGGCGTGGCCCTGATCACGTTTATTTTGCTGGCGGTGAAAGATCCCACGACACAAGTGCAACTGCTGGTGTGGATTTTCGTGATGCGCGTGGCCATGCTGGTTTCGAGCTCGGCCGCCTACTTTATCAATGGCGCCATCGCTCACGCCAAATACGGGAACGCCGACGAAATGGACTTCGAGACGCCGTTGACCTCGCTGGTATGGATCACGTCGATCGTTTCCATCATCCTGACCTACGTCGTCTCCTACTACATGATTCCCACTCTCAGTGATGGAACGCTGTGGTGGAAGCTGGCCTCGATCATCTCCTGCGGAACCCTCGCGGGCGCAATCATTCCCGAACTGGTCAAGGTTTTCACTTCGACCAACTCGGGCCACGTGAAAGAAGTGGTGAAATCGGCGCAGGAAGGCGGAGCTTCGCTGGGGATCCTTTCGGGATTCGTGGCCGGCAATTTTTCGGCCTACTGGCTGGGATTGAGCATGGTCGCGCTGATGGCGTTGGGCTACTACTTCAGTACGGGCGCGTCGATGGCGAGCCTGATGCTGGCTCCGGCGGTGTTTGCGTTCGGCTTGGTGGCGTTCGGCTTCCTGGGCATGGGGCCGGTGACCATTGCCGTGGATTCGTATGGGCCGGTGACCGACAATGCGCAATCAATCTACGAGTTGTCGCTGATTGAAGCCATTCCGGGCATCGAAGGCGAGTTGAAGAAGGACTACGGCATCGAGGTGAAGTTCGAACGCGCCAAACACCTGCTGGAAGCCAACGATGGAGCTGGCAACACCTTCAAGGCTTCGGCAAAGCCAGTGTTGATCGGGACCGCGGTGGTGGGCGCAACTACGATGATTTTTTCGATTATCATGGCCCTGACCGGCGGACTCACCCATGACGTACAGAGCCTCTCTCTGCTGCACGCGCCGTTTATGCTGGGGTTGATCACCGGCGGAGCGACGATCTACTGGTTCACAGGCGCCTCCACGCAGGCGGTCACCACCGGCTCATACCGGGCGGTAGAGTTCATCAAAAGGCACATCAAACTGGAAGGCGTGGAGAAAGCGTCGGTAACGGACAGCAAGAAGGTGGTGGAAATCTGCACCAGATACGCGCAGAAGGGAATGTTCATCATCTTTCTCGCGGTCTTCTTCGCGACCCTTGCGTTTGCGTTCGTCGAGCCGTTCTTCTTTATCGGCTACCTGATCTCGATTGCGACCTTCGGCTTGTACCAGGCCATCTTCATGGCCAACGCCGGCGGCGCTTGGGACAACGCCAAGAAGGTGGTAGAGGTTGACCTCAAACAGAAGGGGACGCCTTTGCACGACGCAACCGTCGTCGGAGACACGGTGGGCGATCCCTTCAAAGACACCTCGTCGGTGGCGTTGAACCCCGTCATCAAGTTCTCCACCTTATTCGGATTGCTGGCTGTGGAGCTGGCGGTCACGCTCACCAAGAACAACGCCACGCTCGCGCATGTGCTGGCGGTCGTTTTCTTCCTGGTGTCGGTGTTCTTTGTGTGGAGATCCTTCTATGGCATGAGGATCGGGTCGAACGTCGGCGATTAAAGCAGGGAACAGGCAACAGGGAATAGGAAACGGAATACGGATACGGCCTCGCGTGCTTCAGCTGCGCGGGGCCGTTTTGTCTTACCGTTCGCCGAGAAAGGCGCGGCGGGCGGATTTGCCTGAAGCCTGCCAGGTGCGCACCGCCTCGTACAGGATGACGGTCGCGTAGGTGACGCCAATCCAGACAAAAACCGCCTCAATGGGCAGGCCGTGCCAGGCGCGAACGGAGATGCCAATCATCGCGTTCGCCTGATACCCCCACCAGCCGTAGGGCAAAGCCAGCGTCGCCTCCCACTGCAGACTGATGAGCACGATGAGGAAAAGCGTGAGGCTGAGCGCTCGCCAATTGATCATGGCCCTGACCGCGGGAAAGAGGGCAATCGAAGGCGAGACGGAACCGAGGACGAGGAAGGTGAAATAGCCGGGAAAGCCGGGGGAGGCAGCGGGGGAAAGGCGCTTGTACGCGATGGCCGCAGCCACCAGGACGACAGCCAGGATGAGCGAATCAGGGTGAAAGCCGATGAGGCGCCCGGCGGAAATGCGGCGTGTGTCGTTTTCCGGCACGCTGTAGGCGCTGAGCCAGTAGCCATCGAGCCAGATATAGAGAAGCAGGACCGCGAGAAAGCCGGTGAGGTAAAAGAAGTACTCCTCGATGGGAACCGATCCGCCCAGCGCAGGCCCGGGAAGGCCGGTCACAGCGTTGCGGTTGGGAAAGTAGAAGAAACGATTGGCGAAGAAGAAATCGAGCGCTGCCCCGGCAATAAAGAGGGCGATGACGGTGATCCCAAAGGAGCGCCTGGAAATATGAATGCGGTCGTTGGGAACGAACCAGAAGGCGATGAGGACGACAGGGACCACAAAGATGAGCAGGCTGACCGAGTAGCCGTAAGGCGAAGGGTTCTGCGGGAGCAGTTGTGTGAGCGGCACATAGGCGGAGGTTCTTACGGTAGAAAGTGTGATGGCAGCCGGGGCCGAGATCATCGCCAGCAGGGCCAGCACGCTCCAAAAGGCGAAACGGGTTGAGCGAGCTGTCTTTGGCGGCTGCATTCCGAGTCCTCTGTCCTGGAATGCATGGTAAGGAAGTGGGTTGCGGCGCAGCAACCGCGGAAGTCTTGAGGCGAGGAACGTCCCACCTCTACTGCAGCAATGCCGATTGTCCACATGTGCACAGAAAAATCACTGAAACTGCACTGGTTCTGCGCCTTGTGCGGACGCCATCGCGGGGATAGGCTGGGAATCGGTGATGAGGCTTGGAGAGGGGTCTGATTTTCACCAGTTTTGGTGCAATTTGACGAGCAAAGGCCGCATCCAACAAGGCTGTTCGGAGCTTTCCACAGGCGAATGGCCGTGTTTAGAGACCTGATGCTCCAAATGCGCACAAAATACAAGATGTTGTGGTTTTTTGTTGACATGTACCAAGGACAGCGGTACTTTTTCATCTGCGGCTGTAAAGGGACTGTAACCAAAAGCCGGCGTAGATCAAGCCAACCCCGAGTAAAGATGTTCCTTCCAGCTTCCGGCTGGTGGGAATTCGCCCGAAGCGAATTCCGCCTATAGGGGCTTTGGGGCACCACGACACGGAGAAAGCTGGAAGCGACCGCTAAGCCGCAGGGCCAACGGAAAATTCGCAGGTATTTATCCCCGTCTTCCGTTTGTTTTTCAATGAGTTGCGGAGAGTTCCGCTGGATGAGCAGCATATCCAGAGGCACGGCATTTTCATCTCATAAGCCTAGTGGAGAGGATCCAAAGATGAACGAAGCTCAAGTTCAGACTTCGAGTGCAGCATTCCAATCCAACCCCCAAAACCGGCAGGGGCTGACCTTTGCGCGGCGCTTTTCGCGGGAGGGTATCTCGCCCTACGACGAGCTGACGTGGGAGAAGCGGACCGCGTCAATCACCGACACCAAGGGAAACACGATCTTCGAGCAGAGAGACGTGGAGGTGCCGGCGGATTGGTCGATGACGGCGACCAACATCGTGGCCTCGAAGTACCTGCACGGGCAGCTGGGCACGCCGGAGCGGGAGACGGGCGTGCGGCAATTGGTGGCGCGCGTGGCCGAGACGGTGCGCGACTGGGGCCTGGCGGGCGGCTATTTTGCCACGGTTCTGGACGCCAACATCTTTCACGACGAGCTGGCGCACATGCTGCTGACGCAGAAGGCGGCGTTCAACTCGCCGGTGTGGTTCAACGTGGGGTGCGACCGGCTGGAGCCGGAGGCGGACGGACAGAACTGGCATTGGGATCCGGTGACGGGAGGCGTGCAATATGCGGCCACGGGATACAGGAATCCGCAGTGCTCGGCGTGCTTCATCAATTCGGTCGAGGACTCGCTGGATTCGATCCTGACGCTGGCCAAGACCGAAGGCATGCTGTTCAAGTGGGGATCGGGGACGGGCACCAACCTGTCGTCGCTGCGCGGGTCGATGGAGTTGCTGTCGGGCGGAGGGCAGGCCAGCGGACCGCTGAGCTTTATGCGCGGGTTCGATGCCTTTGCGGGCGTGATCAAGAGCGGCGGCAAGACGCGGCGCGCGGCCAAGATGGTGATCCTGAATGTGGATCACCCCGACATCGTGGAGTTTATCGAGTGCAAGGCTAGGGAAGAGAAAAAGGCGTTCACGCTCATGAAGGCGGGCTACGACGGAAGCGGGCCGGACTCGGAGGCGTTTTCGTCGATCTTCTTCCAGAATGCGAACAACTCGGTTAGGGTCAGTGACGAGTTTATGCGCGCCTACGAGGCGGACGCGGACTTCAGCACCTACACGGTCAAGGGTCACCAGCCCGTCCAGACCTACAAAGCGCGCGACATTATGCACAAGATCGCGGAGTCAACGTGGATTTGCGGCGATCCCGGCATGCAGTTCGACGACACCATCAACAAGTGGCACACCAGCAAGAACACGGCACGGATCAACGCGTCGAATCCGTGCAGTGAGTACATGTTTCTCGATAACTCCGCTTGCAACCTGGCAAGCCTGAACCTGATGCGATTTGTCACGCCCGCGGGGGCGTTCGACATTCCGGCGTACCGGCATGCCATTTCGGTACTGATTACGGCGATGGAGATCCTGGTGGACAACTCGGGGTACCCCACCGAGGCCATCGCACGCAACTCGCATGACTACCGGCCGCTGGGACTGGGCTATGCAAACCTGGGCGCGCTGCTGATGTCGTTCGGACTGCCCTACGACTCCGAAGCGGGCCGCGACCTGGCCGCGGCCATGACGGCGATCATGTGCGGGCAGGCGTATCTGCAGTCGGCGATCGTGGCGGCGCAGTGCCCGCCGCTGAATTCGGCAACGCCGCTGACCGCGTCAGTGGAACATCAGGGCGGAGCGTGCCCGGGAAACTACGTGAACCGCGAGCCGTTCCTTGACGTCATCCGCATGCACCGCGCGGAGGTGAACAATATCGGCAAGTCGCGGGCGTCGGGCGAGCCCTTCATGGTGCCGCAACTTGAAGCGCTGATCGAGGCCAGCCGCGAGTGCTGGGACATGGCGCTGCTTTACGGCGAGCGCTACGGATACCGCAACTCGCAGGTTACGGTGCTGGCGCCAACGGGGACCATCGGCTTCATGATGGATTGCGACACCACAGGTATTGAGCCCGACCTCGCGCTGGTGAAGTACAAGAAGCTGGTGGGCGGCGGCATGATCAAGATCGTGAACAACACGGTTCCGGCGGCGCTGTTCGAGCTGGGCTACTCCAACGACGACGTCAACGCGATTGTCAGCTACATCGACGCCACCGGGACCATCGAGGGCGCGCCCGGCATCAAGCCGGAGCACCTGGCGGTGTTTGACTGCAGCTTCAAGCCGGCCAAGGGCACGCGGTCGATTCACTACATGGGACACATCAAGATGATGGCGGCGGCGCAGCCATTCCTTTCGGGAGCGATTTCGAAAACGGTGAATCTGCCCCACGAAGCCACCGTGGAAGATGTGGCCGAAGCGTACGTGGCCAGCTGGCGGCTGGGCAACAAGGCCATCGCCATTTACCGCGATGGCTCGAAGGGAACGCAGCCGCTGAACACGAGCATCGATGAGAAGAAGAAGGAGCCTTCGCCGCTGGATGCCGTAGGCAGCCACGTGCTGGGAACGCTTTCGGCCTCGCAAGCGGCGGCCGACGCCGATCTGAAAACCCTCGAGACGCACGCGGCCGACAAGGTGGAAGTGAGCGCCAAACAGTTGCTCGCGGCGGCGCAAGCGTTCCAGAAGGCGCTGGATGAGATCGCCAAGGCCGCGGCGGTGCCGGTGCTGACGGCGATGCCGGCGATGGATACGGCAGAGGACCTGGCCAGAGCGCAGGCACAGGACTTGAACGCTCCGCCGCGCGCGGTGCGTCACCGGCTGCAGGAGGAGCGGGCCTCGATCACGCACAAATTCTCCATTGCCGGGCACGAAGGCTACATTACAGTCGGACTCTATCCCAACGGCCAGCCGGGCGAGATTTTTATCCGCATGGCCAAGGAGGGCTCGACAGTTTCAGGTTTGATGGATGCATTTGCTACCTCGGTCTCTCTCGCGTTGCAACATGGGGTGCCGCTGAGGGTGCTGTGCGAGAAGTTTGCGCATACGCGCTTTGAGCCGTCGGGCTGGACGGGCAATGAGAAGATCGGCTACGCCAAGAGCCTGATGGACTACATATTCCGCTGGCTGAACCTGCGCTTCCTGTCGGGCGAGCAGTTGACGCTGTTTGCCGGGCTGGCTCCAAAAGCTCCGCAGCTGCCGGCGTCGCCCAGCCTGATTCCGGAGAGCGATGCCGAGGAGGAGGGGGATACCGCGGCGTCGCAGCGGCACCTGGCGCGGCTGGCCGAGGAAGTGGCCAAGCGGTTGAGCCAGGTGAGCGGACAGAGCGGAGGCACGACAGCAGGCGGAGGAATTGCCCCCGAGGTGCAGCCCAAACAAGCGTCGCCAGCGCCTCCTACGTATGCACCGGCGCTCGAGGATCGCGGGCTGTATCACGCCGCCGACGCCATGCGCGGGATGTACGACATGGGCGACGCGCCCAGTTGCAATGTGTGCGGCGCCATCATGGTGCGCAACGGAAGCTGCTATCGCTGCATGAGCTGCGGGTCGACGAGCGGTTGCTCATAGGTACTTTGACTCACTGTTACTGAAGAGAGAGGAGGAGCAGGCGCCTGTCTGCTCCTCCAGTTTTTCTTGTGGGAATAGGGAAGAGAAATAGACCTGCCTGCATCCATCCTCATCAATCGTCCAGTGGCGTGCCAGCGCATTGATTGCGCTGACGCAGTATTTGCCTTAGCGATCATCCTGAATCACCGAGCCGCGCTCGGCCCAGGCGGCTTTCTGTAGCGGCACCGGGCGGGGTTCGGCAAGTTCATTTAAGTTCATCCAAACGGACCGCCCGGCGTTGTCTCAAGGGCATGGCGCGGAACCGTTGGCTTTCATTGCAGGCATGTTCGCTTTCGAACAGAGGATTGCGATTCTGGACAATGGGGCGCGGTCACGGCACTTGGCCGGAGCGCATCGGCCTTGTGGCTCAGCCACTTACGCTCCCGTGCGATTGGCAGAGGACTTGCAACTTGAGCGGCAACCGCTTTTGTGCAGGGACCCCGGCCCCTCGCCCTTGAGGACCGGGGAGGAGAGTGTATGAGGAACTTGCTCCAGGATCTTCGCTTTGCTTTCCGCCAGCTCCGCAAGGCGCCGAGCTTTGCTGTCGCCGCAGTGCTCACGCTGGCGCTGGGCATCGGCGTCAACACCGCCGTGTTCAGCCTGGTCAACCTTTTGCTGCTCAAGCCGCTGCCCGTGCCTCACGCCGAGCAGCTTACCACGCTGCTTTCACGCCAGTATGCCGGCCTGCTCGTGAATACCTTCTCGCTGCAGGAGTTCAATGCCATTCGCTCTCAAAGTGGGCGCTCGTTCAGCGATGTGGTTGCCTACACCATTTCGCTGGATGGCTTTTCAGCGCCTGGTCAACAGCCGCAGCGAATCCTGACCTGCTATGTGAGCGGCAATTTCTTCGCGGGGCTGGGATTGACGCCGGCGGCCGGGCGGCTGATTGCGCCCAGCGAGGGCGAGGTCATGGGCAACGATCCGGTCATCGTTCTCGGCTATCAATACTGGCAGCAGAAGTTCAACAGCGACCCGGGAATTGTGGGTCGCGCGGTCACCTTCGACGGGCACCTGATGACCGTGGTGGGCGTAGCGCCCAAAGGCTTTGGCGGACTGCAGCAGAGCTTCGTCGCCATGGACGCCTACCTGCCTTTGTCGCAGCTGCCGGTTGCCGGCGTGCCTGCCGCCGACATCAACAACTGGCAGAACCGGATGTTCATTGTGAATGCGCGCCTGCGGCCCGGCGTAACCCTGGGCCAGGCCAACGCCGAGCTGAGCCTGGTTGCGAAGAACATCATGCGCCAGCATTCCGACGTTGAGAAGCAGCTCGATTTTGAAGCCTTCTCCGAGCCCAGCGTGCGCATCAATCCGGGCAATCCCAAAACCATGTACGTGATTGCAGGGCTTTTTCTGTCGCTGGCCGTCATGGTGTTGCTGCTGGCCTGCGTGAACGTGGCCAACCTGGTGCTGGTGCGGGCCACGGTGCGAGAGCGCGAGATGGCCATCCGCAGCGCACTGGGCGCCGCACGCAGCCGCCTCTTCGCCCAAACCATCACCGAAAGCCTGCTGCTGGCGCTCATGGGCGGCGCAGCCGGGGTGGCGCTGGGCATGTGGGCCAGCAACGCACTCAGCCACCTCAACCTTCACGCGCCCATTCCCATCTTGCTGGCCTTCAGCTTCGACTGGCGCATCTTCCTTTACTCATTCCTCATCGCTTCGCTGGCCGGACTCGTAGTCGGAATCACGCCTGCGATTCGCATCGCGCGCGCCAACGTCAGCACGGTGTTGCACGAGGGTGGGCGCGGCGTATCTGCCGGCCGCCACAGGCTGCGCGATGGCCTGGTGGTGTTGCAAATCGCCGGCTCGCTGGTTCTGCTGGTGGTGGCCAGCCTGTTTACGCGCAGCCTCGCCGCCATCGAGACCATGGATTTGGGTTTCAATCCCGATCATGTGTTGAACTTTGTGATCGATTCCAATGAAGTGGGAATGACGGCGGAGCAGGGCCGCGACCTTGCCGCCAGCCTTATCGCCCGCATGCACCAGCTCGCCGGAGTTGAGTCAGTCAGCCATGCCTCTTCGCTGCCCTTCGGTTACTACGGAGCAGGCGGTCAGATCATCGTGGATGGAGAGCCGGCGCCCGCGAATCCTGCCGATGCGGCGGCGAGCTACAACGTAGTTTCGCCGGAATACTTCACCGTGATGGGCATTCCGCTGCTGCGCGGCCGCAGCTTTGCCGCCTCCGACAACGAGAAAAGCGTGGATGTAGCCATCGTGAGCGAGAGCACGGTGCGAAAGTTCTGGCCAGGACAGGATGCCATCGGCCGCACCTTCCGGCTGGTCACTGAGAAGGATCGCAAGCTGCTAGTCGTGGGCGTGGCCCGCGACGCGGAGTTCCAACTCGTTCTCGGCGGCAAGCAGGCGCCGTACTTCTACATTCCCTACGCCCAGCACATTGCGGGAAACACGCTGATGGTCTTCCAGCTCAGAACCGCTCAGGATCCCGAAGCTCTGATCCCCGCAGCGGAACGCGCAGTGCGTGAGCTGGCTCCGCAACTGCCTGTCTTCCAGGTGCAGACCATGCGCCAGTCGCTCTACACCCTGAACGGCCTGTTGCTCTTCCAGATCGCCGCCACCATCACCGGAATCATGGGCGGCCTGGGATTGACACTGGCCGTCATCGGGCTGTATGGCGTCGTCTCCTATGTGGTCAGCCGCCGGGTCCACGAGATCGGGTTGCGCATGGCGCTGGGCGCCAGCCGCGCCGGCGTATTTCGCATGATCTACCGGCAATCGCTGGTGATCATCGCAGCAGGATTGGGGCTCGGGCTGGCGGTGGCGCTGCTGGCAGCCAAAGCGACCGACCAATTCGTAGTGGTCAGCACCTGGGATCCCATTACCTTCGCGACTGTGGCTGCCGTGCTGACGTTGGCGGCGCTGGGCTCGTGTTACGCGCCGGCGCGCCGCGCCATGGCCGTGGAACCTATGGTGGCGCTGCGCGAAGAATGAGCCCGGTCGCCCTGGCAGGCGAGGTTTCCGTCGAAAGGCGTTATACCGCGGCAGAGAATCAGCGCACCTGAATTGCGAAGAGTGCATGGTGCGTAAGAATGAAGAGAGTCTTGCGGTCCGGACCCCCGAAGACCAGTTGCAGGGGCCGTGCCGGCACGTCAACTTCGGCAATCTGCTTTCCGAGCGGCGAGTAGACAAAAATCTGTCCATTGGCGATATACACATTGCCATTGCCGTCTGCAGCGACTCCCTCGCCGCCACGCTCCGCGAAGGGCTTCAGGTTTGCCAGCGAACCGTCGCGGTTCACCGTGGCGCTGTAAGTGATGTCTTCCGATTCGCTGCTGACATACACGCGCTCGCCCGGCGCGGCGGTGATGAACCCGTAGGTGTCGAGATTATCGCTGAAGCGCCAGCCTGAGGTCTCGCCGGCGGGACCTTGCTGGAAGACGCGGCCCGCGGGCAGGAATACGCTACCATCTGGCGACAGATACTCGCGCGTCCTGGCAGTCCCGGCATCCGCTTCAAACATCTCCTCCAGCGTCGTAAACCGCATCGACTCCAGATTGAGCTGGTCTCTGAATTCGCCGTTGTTCCACCAGTTGACGGGCAGGATCGCGGTGGCGCCGGTGTGAGGCTGCCCGGGGTTTGGCTCGAGAACCGTGAGTTCTTCGGCCGCGCTTGCGGGCCTGAACGTGTACACAGTGCCTTCAGGGCCTGCGGAGGAGACCACCAGCAGGTTGCCCGATTTGTCCACGGCGAGATTGACGGCATCGAGAGCATTGTCGCGGACGACGGCGAGGCCTTCTTTCTGGGTCCACGAGTAAATGCGCTGGTTGTGATGATCGACGAAGTAGAGCTTACCCTGAGCATCGATTGCCCCACCTGAGATGGAAAAGAAACCGTCCTCGAGCTTCTCGACAGAAGCTCCGGGGGCGAGGATTGCAGACGCATCAGGCGGCGCGGGTTGAGGGGGATCGGCAGGGATGTCGAGAACGGCAAATTCCCGCTCTCGCACTTCGAGATGATGCGTGACGTCCTGGATGGCGTTCTCATAGGGGAATTTGCTGACGCGCAGGAAGGTGCCGCACCCGTTGTTGTCGCAAATCGGGTAGCCGCTCTCGGCGTTCACGTGGACGTTACGGAAGTGAATGTCCGATGAGTGGTAGATGCGAGCGGCAGCGGGAAACGGCGCGCGGCTGCGCGTCACGCGATAGGCGTGGTAGTTGGCGAAGGTGAGATTGCGCGAAAAGTCGATTTCGAGGGAGAGAGATTCGGGGCTCTCGCCCGCTTCTTCCTCGGTTTGCGGCGCGTTGATGTCCCAATTCTCCACGTGGTCGAACTTGATTTCATTGCGAACGTGGTGCTCGTTTGAAAGTTCGTAGACGTGCCCCGGTGTCTTGGTATTCGTCACCTCGAAGCCGGCTTGCGCGAAGGTGTTCGGCGTCCAGATATCGGCGAAGGTGCCGCCCCCACCGTCGCAAATCCATAGGCTGGGATACTGGCTATCCCAGCGCTTGCGCAAATCCGGATCGGCGGTGTGGTTGTTGTTATAGGGGCTGAAGCCGCTGCCATGGCCGCCCAGGAAACGCACGTCATCGATGAGCGACTGCTCGCCGGCCTTCCAAAGCACGGCTACGGCGCGGGGATTGATGCCTCCGGTAAAGATGCCGATGCCGCTCAAAATGTTCGTGCCCCCGGATGGAGCCAGGATCACGGGCCGGGGTGCGCCCACTCCCTGGTAACCGGGAGTCTCGTCGAGCAGATCGATCTGCGTGAGCGTGGGATGAAGGCCGATGAGCACGCTGTCGGGCTTGAGCGTCAGAGTGTCGCGCACCACGTAATGGCCGCTGGGGAAGTAGAGCACGCGATGCGCTTCGAGCGCACGTTGCAGGGCGGCCGTGTCGTCGGTGGCGCCGTCGCCTTTCACGCCGAGAGTGTGCACGTTGACCCATTCGCTCGCGGGCGGCAAGCTGCGGATCGCGGGCGGCAGCGCTGCCGGCAATGCTGTGAGCGGCGTCCCTTCATACTGCATGCCCATCGCGCCCATCCGGCCTTCGCCAGGGACAATGAGTCCGAAATTAAAGGTCTTCACCTGGTAGATCGCGCCTTTGCCGGCGATGGTGTTGCCGCTTTCACGCAGCCTGGCAAAGATGGGCGCGTCGGCAACAATCGCGTTGTCGAAGCCGATCTCGGTGAGCGGGCTGTCTTCCTTGCTGATGACCACCACTGCGTCCGCGATCTGCTCAAAGCGGCAATCCTTCACCCAGAGTTGGTCAGGATAACCGGCATCAATATCGATCGCCCTAGGCACATCGCCGAATCGGTCTCGGATCAGCGTGAGGCCGGCTTCGTGCTCGCGGATAGCTGATTCCCGCTGGCCATCGAAAGTCGAATCGATCAGCGTGAACTGCCACGCGGGCGAGGTGTTTTCGGTGAGGATGCCATAACGGCCGCCGTAGAAGTGCAGGTCTTCGGCCTCGTTGCCGGCCATATAAATCCCGGCCAGGCCGGAGCCGATGTGAAAGTCCATGTGGGTGAGAAAAGAGTGTTGCGCCACGTGGAAGCGGATCGCCACTGCAGCAGGGTTGCCGTCGCCGATCTCGATGTCGATGTTGCTCATGGCCGAGTAGAACGTGTTCTGGTTGGCATCGGCCACGTGCGGATTTGGCGGAATCGAGCCGGGCGGTGGGAAAGCGATGGGGCCGCCGAGAGGGTTGGGTGCATTGGGCCCCAGGCCGGCGAACATCACCATCACGCCCATTCCCTGCTTGAAACCGGGTGTATGCGGCGGCAGAACGAAAATGGGACGCGTGGCGCCGTAGCCGATGAGGCGCACGCCCGGCCAAACGTAGATGGTGCGCGTGAGTATGTAGCGGCCCATGGGGATGAACACAAGGCCCTCACGGCCTGCGCCTTCAGCCTTGTCGATGGCCGTCTGCAATGCAGCCGAGCAGTCGCCGCTCGCGGCGGGCGCGTCGAGATAGACAGCCTTGGGGTCATCAGGACGCGTGGCAATGACCGACGCTGCGAGTGCCCAGGGAGCAAGGCAGAGTGTAAGAGCGCAAAGCAGAGATTTCTTCACGGTTTTCCCCAGGAAGGCGTGCAGTCGAGCCCAGAAATCCAGCATACGCGAGCGCCAATCGGAGTTCTTCTTCTTTTCGAGCCGGGCATCGGCAATCGTCTCGCGAGATCAGCTTTCTTTCGGCCACAGCCAGGCCGCTCCACGCACCCCGCTTGAGTCTCCGTGCCGGGCGGGGACGATCGGCGTATGGATTCCGCCACCGAAGCCGTATCTTTCCAGCAACGGCGGAACGTTACTGTAGATGCTGCCCACCCGGGATAGCCCGCCGCCGACCACGATCACATCGGGATCAATCACGTTGACCAGCGACGCAAAGCTTCGCGCGATTCGATCCTCCAGCCTGTGCATGGCGGCCGCCGCCTGCGGATCGCCGCGATTGGCGGCTTCGGCAACTTCCTTTCCCGAAAGTGGCGTCCCCGTCTGGCGCTCGTAGTCGTTGCCCAAAGCGGTGCCTGAGATCCAGGTTTCAATGCACCCGGTTTTTCCGCAATAGCACGCCGGCCCCGGAACTTCGTCGATTTGCGGCCAGGGGAGGCTGTTGTGGCCCCATTCGCCGGCTACGCCGTGCCGGCCCTCGTGCACACGCCCCTCAATGGCAAGGCCTCCTCCGCACCCGGTCCCGAGAATTACCGCGAAGACCACCCCATGCCCTGCGCCGCTTCCATCCGTGGCTTCGGAAAGAGCCAGGCAGTTGGCATCGTTTTCACAGCGCACTTCTCTGCCCAGGGCGGCGGAAAGATCGCGCTCTAGGGGCTGCCCAATGAGCCATGTGGAATTAGCGTTTTTCACCAGGCCCGACGGCCGCATGATGGTTCCCGGAATGCCCACCCCCACCGTGGCTGGCGATCCGGCTTCTGTCTCCAGGGTCCGCACCAGCCGCGCGATGGTGTCCAATGTCTCCGTGTATTCATAGCGCGGTGTTGCCACGCGCATCCTGCTCCGTTCCTGCCCATCCGCGCCCAGGGCCAAAGCTTCAATCTTGGTGCCGCCGAGATCAATTCCGATTCGCATCATTTCCTGCTGAGCTTAGCATCTTTGCTTGGAGTCGGAATCTCGCAAGGGCCCGAGCCCCATTCTTTGAGATCGCAAGTACGATATGACACTCCCTTGCATGAAGCGGACTAATTGCCCGGGTTGTCGCACCTTGCCCTGACCGATACCTAAGGATCGTTGACGTTAGACGCTGCAGGGGCGCATGATCCTGGCATCCCAGGCTCGCCTCGAGATATCTCACTGGGTATTCATGGCCGTCGCAAATTCGTCTACTTGCGATAGAGAGCGTGCGGATTGTGGGATCGACCGCAGGTGTGAATGATCAGACCATCTGAATTACGGCGCGTTGAGGCATTCTCGGATTTACCCGAGAACCAGATTGTCTGGTTTCTTGGCTGCGTCGAAGATGTTTCTCTCCGCGCCGGAGAGGTGTTCGTCCGCCAAGGCGATCCAGCAGACTGCATGATTGTGTTTCTCGAAGGGCTCTTTCAATGGAGGGGAGAGTTCGGTGGAGACGCTGTTTCTCTTCCCGCGCGGGGGGGCGAAATCAGCGGAGTTTTCCCGTTTTCGAGGATGAAGCGATTCACTGTGACGGGAAGGGCACTGACGGACGGACGTCTTCTCAAGTTCCCAGCCGCGCTTCTTCCCGACCTCACCCAAAGGATGCCGGAACTGACGACAAAGCTGGTCGCGTTGATGTCCGACAGAATCCGCGAAGGAACGCGAATAGAGCAGCAACGCGATCGTTTGATTTCCCTGGGCAAATTGGCGGCCGGGCTGGCTCACGAGCTGAACAACCCTGCCTCGGCAGCCAAGCGCGCGACTGGCCAGATGCGCGACGCTTTGGCAAAAATGCGCAATGCGAACGCCGAACTCTGGCGCCGCCAGACGCCTGGGTCAGTTCGAGCTCGGATCGAAGAAATCGAAGCGTCAATGGCGCAACCAGAGGCCGCGCCTTTTGATGGGCTCGCTCTCAGTGACTTGGAAGAAAGCCTGGACTCGATACTGCGAAGCCGAGGTTATGCGAACTCATGGGAGCTGTCGGCCGCTTTGGCGAGAGGCGGCATGCAACCCGGCACGGCTGTATCGTTGCTGACCGACCTCGATGAAGGCACGGCGCGGGCTGCGCTGACCTGGATAGCGGCGAGCGCGGAATTATCTGTTCTTCTCAGCGCCATTGAGAGTGGAACCGCGCGGATATCGGAGCTGGTCCGGACGATGAAGGAATACACGTACATGGATCAGGCGCCGGCGCAGGACGTTGATGTCGTAGAAAGCCTTGAAACGACGCTTAGCGCGTTGGCTCACCTTCTACAACCCGGAATCAGGATCGAGCGGGATTTTCAGCCGCTCCCTGTCCTGGTGAACGCGGCAGGCACCGAGCTGAATCTGGTGTGGACCAACATCATCGAAAACGCTGTTGAAGCCATGCTCGGTCAGGGGGAGCTGCGGCTCAAGACCTTCCGCGAAGATCGCTACATCGTCATTGAAATCGGCGACAGCGGCCCCGGGATTCCCCCGGAGATAGAACCCCACATCTTCGATCCCTTTTTCACGACCAAGGGGATTGGTGACGGGACAGGCCTTGGACTGAACACCGTGCAGACGATCGTCCGAAAGCATGGCGGAAACATCCAGGTGAACTCAAGACCGGGTGATACGCGCTTCCAGGTATCGCTTCCGTGCGCACACCCGCCAGAACCATAAAGCGTGATCGAAATCCTCGGCCACCGGGCGGAGCGAAGAGCAACCTGCTCGCGGATTGGCCGGACAGAAATGCTCAAGATCAACATCTTGGTATCGCCAATACCATTGTGAGAGCATCGTTTAAGCTCGGTGCGTTGCGCATCAAGGTCCGATGAGAACTCCCTGCGAGTCGATCCCCTCGTCAGCGCCGGCTGAATCTCCGTGCCACGAAAGCGCAAGGCCCTGGGTGCTCACCGCAACCATCCTTGCCTCCAGCATGGCGTTTATTGACAGCACCGCGGTCAATATCGCCCTGCCTGCGTTGCAAAACAGCCTGCACGCCACGGTGGTCGGCGTGCAATGGGTTGTGGAGTCGTATGGGCTGTTGCTGGGGGCGCTGATCCTGGTGGGCGGCACGCTGGGAGACTTGTTTGGGCGGCGCCTGATCTTTGTGGCGGGCACGATCCTGTTCGCGGTCGCCTCTTTCGCCTGCAGTGTCGCCCCAAACATCCAGGTTTTGATTGCGGCGCGAAGCATCCAGGGAGTCGGCGCAGCGTTTCTGGTTCCCGGCAGCCTCGCCATCATCAGCACATCTTTCGACGAGAAAGGCCGCGGTCAGGCCATTGGCACGTGGTCAGGATGGACCTCGATCACCACAGCCCTCGGCCCCGTCCTGGGCGGATGGCTGGTTGAGCATGCATCCTGGCGCTGGGTATTTGTCATCAATCTTCCTCTTGCCGCGGCGGTCGCGGGTATATCGGTGTGGCGCATCCCCGAGAGCCGCAGTGCGATCGCATCTCGCGTGGATGGGTTGGGAGCGCTGCTGGCGACACTTGGGCTCGGCAGCCTGGTGTTTGGATTCATCGAGTCGACCAGTCTCGGCTGGAGGAATGCCCATGTCATCGGCAGTCTCGTCGGCGCACTTGGCTGTCTGCTGGGATGTTTGTGGCACGAAACCCGCGTTCCAACCCCGATGATCCCCCTGGCTCTCTTTCGCAACTTGAGCTTCAGCGGCGCCAATCTGCTTACGTTGTTCCTCTATGCAGCCGTCGGCATTTTCTTTTTCTTGCTTCCGTTAAACCTCATTCAGGTGCAGGAGTATTCGCCCACCGCCGCGGGCGCAGCCATGCTGCCCATGATTCTGCTGATGTTTCTTCTTTCGCGTTGGTCGGGTGGACTGGTTGCACGCTACGGCCAAAGGCTGCCGCTGATCATCGGCTCTCTTCTGGTTGGGTGCGGCTTCCTTCTGTTTGCCGTGCCATCGGTGGGGGCAGACTATGAGAAGACGATTTTGCCGGCGATGACGATCCTGGGGCTGGGGATGGCGGTCACCGTGGCGCCGCTTACGACCGATGTAATGAGCTCCGTCGACCAGGACCATGCCGGAGCCGCTTCCGGAATCAACAATGCCGTGGCACGGGTCGCCGGTGTGCTCGGTATTGCCGTCTTTGGAATTGTGATGGTCTACGCTTTTCGCATGCGGCTCGATCACTCGCTCGCTCCCCTCTCGCTGCAGCCGTGGGTCCTCGAAGAGATTCATGCGCAGGAGACTAAACTCGCCGGGTTGCAGCCACCTGGGAACCTCGATGCGGCAACAAGCACCGCCATCAACGAGATGACTCGCTATGGCTTTGTTTTCGGCTTCAGAATCGTCATGATTCTCTGCGCGGGGCTTGCCCTGGCAAGCGCCATGGTCGCCTGGATCATGATTCCCAGCGCTGGAGACCGCTCAACCCGTCCGGCTTCCTGATTCAGCAGAATCTATGGCGAAGAGTCAATTGAGGCCTCGCAAATACTTCTGGGTCATTTGATAATCTCTGACTGCGCGCCCTATGGTCCAGAAAAGCGCAACCGATCAGAACATAGCACCGTTAGATACCATCAATGCCTTTGTCCAATAGACTCGATCGTCTGCTTCCGGCTTGATGGCGAAGCGGGCAACCTCCGGGAGGGAGAAAATGGCGCTAGTGCGGACTCTCATAGATCGCGACCAGGATCACCCTGAACCGGCACTCCCTCCCGGTTTGAGAGAGTTGTACGACGGGGATCTGCGCTTCCGGATCTCGCCCGCAAAGCGGCCCTATGTCATTGCGAATTTCGTCTCCACGCTTGACGGGATCGTGAGCTACCAGATCAAGGGTCAGGCGGGCGGCTCGGCGATTAGTGGCTGTGATACTGCGGACCGCTTCATCATGGGCCTGCTGCGAGCTTCTGCAGATGCAATTATCGTCGGCGCTCATAGTGTCAACGACACCAGCCCCGAAAGCCTCTGGACTCCTGAATACGTCTACCCCGACGCGCAGCGCCTGTACAGCGATTACCGGGTAAACGTCCTGCATAAGCGGGAATCTCCTCTCCTCGTCATCGTAAGCGGTTCCGGCAAACTGGAATTGGAGCGAGCGATTTTTCAAACGCCGGGATTGCGCACCGCAGTGATCACAACGCCGCCCGGGAGGGATGCATTGGCGAGGGCAGGCGCAACGAAATTGCCCTCTGTTCAGATCTATGCGCTGGATGCGAAATGTGGAATCATCGCTCCGCCGGCGATGCTGCGATTGCTCGATGCGGAGTTCGGAATAGGAAGACTACTGCACGAGGGCGGACCTGCACTCTTCGGACAATTCCTTGCTGCGGATGTTGTCGACGAACTCTTTCTGACGCTGGCGCCGCAAATCGCCGGACGCGGAACGGAGACAATTCGACCCGGCTTGGTGCAGGGAATGGAGTTTACGCCGGATGGCGCTCCCTGGTTTGCACTGCTCAGCATCAAGCAAAGGGCTGAACTTCTGTACCTGCGCTATCAGCGCAGGAGGGAGGATCTGCCGATAGCGCAGGCCAGCCCTGTTTGACCAGACGGAAAGCAAGCAAGAATTCCAGGCTGTATGGGTGAGAAGAACAATGCAGGGATTCGGTCAATGCATCATCTGAATGCCAAGGCGGTCAGGGTACGAGATGACGCTGCAGGTCTTCGGGATGGTAGCAGTGATCGAAGGCAGTTTCGCGGGAAATGCGGCCCTTGCGGACCAATTCGGCCAGAGACTGCTCCAAGGTCAACATCCCTTCGGCCTTGCCGGTTTCTATATGGACGCGCAGCTGGTGATCGTCTCCACGCCGGATCAGATTGCGTATGGCGCTGGTGGCAAGCATGATCTCGACCGCCGGATAGCGTCCGTTTCCGCTTGCTGCCGGGATGAGTTTCTGCGAGATGACTGCGAGCAGCGCCAGCGAGAGCTGCTGCCGGATTTGAGATTGATAGCTGGACGGGAAGATATCGAGGATGCGCAGCACGGTTTGCACAGCATCGTTGGTGTGCAGCGAGCTCAGTACCAGATGTCCGGTTTCGGCCGCAGTCAGCGCCGCCGCCATGGTTTCGCTGTCTCGCATTTCTCCGATCAGAATCACATTTGGATCCTGCCGCAAGGCCGCGCGGACAGCTTGGGCGAAGCTTCGTGTATCGTGCCCCAACTCGATCTGCTCCACAATGGAGCTTCGATTGAGATGCTGATATTCCACCGGATCTTCAATGGTGATGATGTGGTCGCGCCGCTTGCTGTTGATCAAGTCGATCAGCGCCGCCAGGGTCGAGCTCTTTCCGCATCCCGTAGCGCCGGTAAGCAACACCAGTCCCTGCCGGCGCTCCGCCAAAAGCGCGAGGGTGGCGGGTAGATGAAGCGACTCCAGCGAGGGAATCTGTTCCGGCAGTAACCGAATCGCGGCCGCCAGCGTTCCTCGTTGATAGTGGTAGTTAACTCGAAACCTGCCGATGGTCTCTCGTGCAAAGCAGAAATCGATCGATCGGTTGGCCTGCAGCTCTTCAACCTGCGCAGCAGATAGAATCGGCAGCAAGATGCCGCGAAGTTCGGCGGCAGAAAGGGTCTGTCCAACTCCCGGGGTTAAAGCGCCGTTCACACGTAGAATCGCGGGCGAGCCCGCCACCAGAAGCAGATCCGATGCCTGTCGCTGGACGGCGACGGTCAGGAGTTGGTCGAGAAGCTTGCTTTCGTCCGCTTTGGGCTCCCTGGCAGAGCGATTTAACTGCTCGACAAGACGCGTCAATTCGGAATCGTATTCGGGCATGGGATCGGAAATGCGAAGCCTCCTAAAAGACGCTGCTTGCAACGATCCCGCTCAGAGTCAAGACCATATATGTTGTCAGGTATGGGATTGCCCGATTCCGCGTGGCAGTCCGTGTAACCCCCAAGCCGCTCATGCCGTCTTACGCCTGGCTTGAGATTTGACCAGCGCGATCTTCTTTGCCGGGGGCGCTTTCTCGCTCTTGGGCGGCTTCTTGCCCATGCGCGAATCAGAGCCGATGCTCTTGCGCAGCGCATCCATCAGATTGACAACGTTGGTCGGCTGTTTTCTGGGAGCTTCGTCGATTGGGATGGGCAGGTTGTTGATCTTGGCATCGACAAGCGCCTTGACCGCGACCTCGTAGCCGTCTTCAAATTTGTTGAGATCCAGCTTGGCCGACATCTTCTTGATCAAGGTCTCGGCCAGTTCCAGAGAGTCGGCATCGACCGCCGTCGGCTTGATGTCGCGGAAGTAGTCGCTCTGATTCCGCAATTCGTTCGGAAAGCGCAGCGTGTACGCCATCATTCCGCGATCATCATGAGGAGCAGGCATCACGGCAAGAATGTTCTCCCGCCCTGAGAATGTGACCTTTCCGATTGCAACCTTTCCGGTTTTTACCAGTGCCTGGCGCACCACGGTGAAGGCTTCGGTCTGAGTGTCATTTTCAGGCAGCACGAAATAGGGCTTCTCCACGAATTCGGGGTTCAACTCATTCGTGTTCACGAACTGCGAGACAGCGATCGTATGTTTCGATGGGACACGCAGGTTCTCAAGCTCGGCAGGCTCGATAATGACGTACTTCCCCTTCGTGTGTTCGTAGCCTTTTACGATCTCGTCTTTTTCAACCGCCGTCGTCGCTTCGTTGCTCTCGGCCGCGCTTTCCAGCACTTTCTGGTGGCGGATGCGCTCGCCGGTTCGGCGGCTGATCTGGTGAAAGCTGATCTGGCTCTTGCTCTCGGTGGCAACATAAAGGCTCACACCGAAAGAAACCAGCGATATCTGCAGATTCCCTGTCCAATAGGGACGGGCCATGTTACCTCCTCGGGTTCTTCATTCGCGGGGATTCGACCCTGAGAATTTGGAGTTTACCTTACCTATGCACCAAAAGTGAAGCACACCAAATCGGTAGTTTCGCCTCGCCTTCGCTTTCAGAACTCCGATAGACTGCTGGTTCCAGGTTAAGCCGTGGTTTACTCCGTTCAATCCTGTGAGTCAGACGAAGCATTGGGCCCCACCAGCGGCTCGCGCTGCCTGCCAACATACTGAGGCCTTCACCCAGGTTCGGCGCGCCCCGGCCAGATACACAATGGTGACAACCATGTCCACCGCGTAATAGCTTCAAATCTCTGGATGGCATCGAAAAAAAAGAGGAGGCGAGGAATGCCGGAAAAGCCAGACCTGGCCGCGGGAATTCCGCTCGAGTCGATTCCTGCCGGCGGCAAGCTGGTGGGAGTGGTGGCAGAAGAAGATGTGCTCCTGGTTCGGCAAGGAGAGCAGTTCTTCGCCGTGGGAGCTTTCTGCACGCATTATGGCGGTCCGTTGGCCGACGGCCTGGTGGTTGACGGCCAGGTGCGTTGCCCCTGGCATCACGCATGTTTCGACTTGCGCACCGGCGAGGCCTTGCGCGCACCCGCGCTGAACCCGATCTCATGCTGGAACGTGATCACCCAAAACGGGAGAGTGTTTGTCCGCGGTAAGAAGGCTCCCGTCGCGGACCGTCCGGCGATCAAACAACCTTCATCGATCCTCATTATTGGAGGCGGCGCAGCCGGTCTGGCCGCCGCCGATATGCTGCGCCGGGAAGGCTATTCAGGACCGCTCAGAATCATCAGCGCGGATGCCGATGCGCCCGTTGATCGCCCCAACCTGTCAAAAGACTTTCTCGCAGGCAATGCGCCCGACGAGTGGATTCCACTTCGACCGCCGGAGTGGTACGCCGAACAAAAGATCGACTTGACGCTCGGCGAACGAGTGACGGAGCTGGATGCGCATGCCAAAACAATCCGGACCCACGGCGGCCAGGTTCATGAATACGGGGCGTTGCTGCTGGCGACTGGCGCTGAGCCTCAAAGGATTCCGGTGGAAGGAGCCGATCCGGCGCGAGTGTTCTGCTTGCGGTCGTTTGCAGATGCCAAAGAAATCATTCGCATGGCGGGCAGTGCTAAGAGAGCCCTGGTCGTGGGAGCAAGCTTCATCGGGCTCGAGGTGGCGGCATCTTTGCGGGCCCGGGGCCTCAGCGTTGACGTGGTTGCGCCCGAATCCGTCCCGATGGAAAGGGTTCTAGGCCCTGAGCTGGGAAAGTTCGTGCAAAGCCTGCATGAGTCCCACGGCGTCCGTTTTCATCTGGGCCAAACCGTCGGCAGCGTCAAAGGCGCACGTGTAGCGCTCAGCAATGGCGGGGTGGTCGAAGCGGACTTTCTCGTTCTGGGTGTCGGTGTCAAGCCGTCGGTTGAACTCGCCCAACGCGCGGGCCTGGCGGTCGACCGGGGAATTCTTGTCAACGAGTATCTCGAAACCAGTGCCCCCGGCGTGTATGCGGCCGGCGATGTGGCGCGATGGCCTGATCCCCGTTCAGGCGCGCCCATTCGCGTTGAGCATTGGGTGGTCGCTGAGCGTCAGGGACAAACCGCGGCGAAAAACATGATCGGCATCCGCGAGCGATTTGTCTCCGTTCCGTTCTTCTGGAGCCAGCACTACGACGTGCGCATCAACTATGTGGGACACGCCGAGAGCTGGGATTCGATCGACTTGGATGGCGATCCACGCAAGGGGAATTGCGCGGCCGGCTTCATTCGAGCGGGAAGGAGAACTGCTCTGGTAACCATCTCGCGCGATCTTGAAAGCTTGCAGGCCGAGCTCGACCTGGAAAGCGACACTGCGAATCGCGCCGTCTGAACTGCGCTTCATCCTTGAACGAGATTCAGCATCGTGTGGCAGTGGCAGGCTGAACCGCCGAAATTCCATCCGTCAATTCGCCTTCAACCCCACGGCGCGGAGCGCTTTCGCTTCCAGGACCTGCTCGGACCGAATCATCTGCCGCCACGGATCGTGCCGCAATCGGTTTTGCCAACTGGCGAAATTCGAAACATAAAATCGCGGCCGGGTTGAGGATTTGAGTTCCTTCCAATCCAGGGTGACGGCGGCCGGAATGCCGGCGCGTGCGCGCGGAGAGAACGGCGCGATTGCCGTGGCCTCACGATCATTGCGCAGATAATCGAGATAAATCCTGTTGGTTCGCGCAGCCTTTGTCATTTTGGTGAGATAAAGTCCTGGATTCGATTTCTCCATCTGGAGAACCACCGCGTGCGAGAACTGCTTGATGATCGGCCACTCGTAATGTGGCCGGATGGCCACCACGACATGCAATCCCTTGCCGCCGGTGCTCTTGAGAAAGCTCGTCAGGTTCAGTTCCTTCAAGCGGCCACGCAGTTCTTCAGCCGCGGCAGCCAACGCATTCCATGGAACCGCTTCGTCGGGGTCGAGATCGAAGATGATGCGATCGGCTTTCTCGAACGAATCGTTCTTCGAACCCCAGGGATGAACCTCCAGGACTCCGAGTTGCGCCAGGCCAAGCAGGCCTTCCGCTGAATTCACCGTCAGAAACTCTTCTACCTTTCCGGTTTTCCGGTTCGGAATCGGAACATTATTGACTCCGGCCGGCAATCCTACGCCTGCGTGCTTCTGAAAGAAACAGGGTTTGCCGAGGCCGTCGGGGCAACGGACCACGCTGAGCGGGCGATCCGCGATATGTGGCAAGAGATGCTCGGCGACGGCAAAGTAGTATTCAGCAAGTTGCTGCTTGGTCACGCCGCTTTGCGCGTCGATGACCTTCCCCGGGTGCGTAATTCGAACCCCATTCAGGCTCTGAGGGGTCGTCTTGCGAATCGCCTGCGGAGCGGCTGCCTGAATCGGAGAGGAAGGCGGGCAATCACGGCATTCTTCCGTCGGCGCGGGTGTTTCGCGCGTGATTTCCCGCGGAATCTTGTCTTCGCGAAGGCCGCGGAAAGAGGCTTGGCGGATGAGATTGTCACGGGTCCAGGTCGAGAATCTAACTTGCGCGACCAGCTTCGGCTTGACCCATGAAACCTTCCGCCGGGCATCGGCCGGAATCTTGTCAAAGGGCGCCGTCTTCATCACCAGCGGGTCGAGCCGGTCTCGCAGAGCGCGATGGGTCTCGCCTGAAAAGCCCGTTCCCACCCGCCCCGCATAGCGCAGCTTGCCGCCTTCGTAATAGCCGAGCAGCAGAGCACCGATTCCGTGGCTGCCTCGTTCGGGAAGCGTGAATCCAACAATCACGAATTCCTGCTGCAATCCGCATTTCAGCTTGAGCCAGGTGTTGCCGCGTCCGGAGGTATACGGCGCCGACGCCAGTTTTGAAACTACGCCCTCGGCCCCGAGTTCGCACGCCTTCCTAAAGACTTCGCTTCCTCTGCCTTCGATGTGCTCGCAAAGCTGCAAAGTAGATCCCGCTTCGACCTGCGAAAACAACTCCGCAAGAATCACCTTGCGCTCAAGGAGCGGAAGCTGGCGCACGTTGTGTCCATTCAGATGAAGCAGATCAAATGCAAAGTAGACCAGGTTCTGCTGCTGGCCTTCCTGGAATGCGGCTTGTAACTCGGAGAAGTTGCTTCTGCCTTCATGGTCCAGGGCCACGTACTCTCCATCCAGGATGCAGCTTTCGATCTGCAGCTTCTCGGCAGCTTGCGCGAGGCCCCGCATGCGGTGGGTCCAGTCCAGACCTGTGCGCGTAAACAGCCTCACCGCTGGCGCGTTGCCCGAACCATTCCCTCCTGGCGCCACATGGATCTGGATGCGGTATCCGTCGAGCTTCAACTCGTGGATCCAGTCGTCTCCGACAGGAGCCCTGCGCCCCTCCTTCGCGAGCTGAGGCTGAACAAAACCGGGAAACGCCTCGCGCGGCACGCGATGCAACAAGCGCTCGATCTTCTGCCGCCACCGCGCATCAGCTTTGGGGCTATGCGCGGAAGGCCGCGATTCGCGGTCTTTGCCGGTGACGAGAAGTCCCTGCTTCGAATCCCAAACATGGTCTTTGCTTTCGGCAATCTGCTCCATGGTTCGTTGCGTAATCGCGCTGTCCGGAGCCAGGGCGGTGATCGCGGGAGCATCTTCAGGTTGAGCCCACTCATCGCGCTCCTTGATCAGCAGCCAGTTGGGCTTGTCGGAGTGATCGCGAGTCTTCATCCGCACCAGCGCCCACTTGCCGCGCAGCTTGGTGCCGTTCAGCTCAAACTTGAGATTGCCTTTTTCGAGTTCCCGATCGACGTTGCCGAGGCCCTTCCACTCGCCATAATCCCAGATCATCACGGTCCCCCCGCCGTATTGACCCTTGGGAATGGCGCCCTCGAAACCGCCGTATTCCATGGGGTGATCCTCGACCTCAACAGCCAGCCGCTTGTCGCCGGGAAAGTAGCTCGGGCCCTTGGTCACCGCCCAGCTCTTGAGCACACCGCGCCAGCCCAGCCTGAAATCGTAATGAAGGCGCGTGGCAGCGTGCTTCTGAACAACAAAAGGCTGTGCTCCCGGCGTTTCAGGCTGACCCCCAGCCGGTGCCTTGCCTGCCGGTTCTAAGCTGACGTTGAAGTCCCGCATCGAGCGATAGCGCTCCAGCTGGCGTTCGACTGCCTTTGCGAAATCGGAACGCGTCTTGGCTCGTTGTGTCATCGGCAGAGCTTCGGGGTAGGGAACTCTCAGCTCTCAACTTAACGTGTTTGCCGATGGGCTGACCACAGAATTTAGGAGGTCGCGCGCGCCATGGCGAGAAATCCCGGGACGATTTCTCCGATCAACTCCTCGCGATTCCTGCTGGTCATCAGTTCATGTCCAGCCCCCTGCGCCAGGATCAGCTTTGTATACGCAGGGATCAGTTTGAGGGCTGTTTCCATTTCTTTCTGAGTTCCGAAACCGTCCCGCGCGCCATGAACAAAAATTGCCGGCGTTTGAAGCGATGGAAAATGCTTCGAGCGCAACTCCTGCGGGTGCTTGGGGGGATGCAATGGAAATGAAAGCAGCAGAAGGCAGTCGGTCAATCCTGGCTCGCCGGCGGCAACCAGCGACGCCTGTCTTCCGCCGTAGGAATGACCTCCCAGGAAGACCTTGCCCTTGACGAGAGAGCGCATCGAGGCCACAGCGGCGCGCAGCCCCTTCTGATCCCGTTCGGCACTGCCGCGTAAAGGGGGGCCGTGCGGCCGCAGCTGGCGAAAGGGAAGATCGCAACGCAGCACGGTCAGGCCCGCTTCGCAAAAAGCATCGGCGAGAGTGGTGAGAAGCAGTGTCTGGCAGTTCGCGCCCGCGCCGTGGGTCAGAACCATGCCATCCCCAGCCGGGCTTGCTGGCCGGTGAAGGAAGCCCCGCACAGGCGCAGCCGCATTCGATCCGTCGGCGAATTCCTCGATGCTCTGCATCACCATCGCAATTCCTGAGTCAATGTATACAGGAGCCGCTCCACCGGCTTCGGAAAAATATTCCCTGCGTGCTGACCGGCTCTCGCGTCAGCTCGGCCCGAAACCGTAAAAGCGTTTCCTATGTTTTTATTTTGTTTTATATGTCGTTGTGGATGCGCCGGCCCTTTGCAGCGCAACTTCGATAATTACAAGCGCTTGATTTTGTCTATGCTATTTACTATGAATAAGATAAAGTGTTCAAGATCCGGATTGGAGCCCCTCAATAGCGACAGTTAAAAGGCGCTGATTTCCGCTCTCTCTGCGGTTTTGTTGCTCATCTTTCTCACTTTTCGCTTCCCAGCGAGTTTCCTTTCGTGTAAAAAGAAACAAGCGAACCAGGAATGCGTGGGCCGGGCATCCTCCCAGCGGGCGGTCAATCGATAGCAACCACACCTGTTGGGGAGTGAGCTCAGAATACCGAATCAGAGCCGGAGTGTGCTGCGAACGATCGGGCCAGAATCCACAAGATGATGAATTGAGGAACAAAGAGAAATGAAAAAGGACGAAAGCATGCAAACCGACAAAAAGATCCGAAGCGACATGCTTATTGACGAACGGCGCCAGCACGTGCTCGCCAAGATTCAAAATGAAGGCCGCGTTCTGGTCTCAGAGCTTTCAGAGTCGCTTGGCATTTCGCGCATCACCATCCGCAAGGACCAGGATTACCTGGAGTCAAAAGGACTGGTGCTGCGTACGCACGGCGGCGCGCTTGCTCCGCAGGGCGATGCCCTGTTTGACCCCTCGCTGCAGGAAAAAGAGCACAAGCAACTGAAGGAGAAGCAGCGCATTGCCGAGTCCGCTGCGGCGCTGGTGAAGGAAGGGATGTGCATCCTGCTCGACTCCGGCACCACCACCACCGCCTTGGCGCGGAAGCTGCGCAGCTTGTCGCGCCTCACCGTCATCACCAACGCCGTGAATATCGCCGCCGAGCTGGCCGGGACCGACTTCGAAATCATTCTCACGGGCGGAACGCTGCGCAAAAACTCCTTTTCCCTTGTGGGTCCGCTGGCGGAGGATGTGCTCGGCCAGGTGCATGCCGACATTCTGTTCCTCGGCGTGGATGGATTCGACGCCGACGCGGGATTGACAACGCCAAACCTGATGGAAGCGCGCGTGAATCGCGCCATGATGAATGCCGCGACGCGCATCGTGGCGGTGTGCGATTCCACCAAGTTCAGGCGGCGCAGTCTTGCGCTCATCGCCCCACTGAAAGCCATTCATACCGTTATCACCGACGACAAGCTCAGCGATGCCGATGCGGAGATGCTGACCTCGCTGGGAATCGAAGTGATCCGGGCGTAGCGCTTTGAGCAGCCAACGACCGCGCGCGCAAAGTGGCGACACGTGCACAACCAGGACCAAGTCATGGGGATGAAGATGAATCGTCATGGGACACAGATCGCGAAGTTCGCAACGCTCCTGTTTCTAACCTCGGCCGTGAGCGTCGCTTTGGCTGCCGGTGCGAGTAGCTGGAAGGTGATTGGCCCCGGCGGCGGTGGAACGACCATTGGGCCAACTATCAGCCCGTTCGATTCCCGCCTTGTTGTTGAACACTGCGACATGACCGGCGGCTACGTGACGCACGACAACGGCCTGTCCTGGCGCATGTTCAATCTACGCGGCGGCATCGAAGTTCTTGCCTTCGATCGAGCCGATGCAAAGACCATCTATGCCGGGAACTCAGCCTTGTGGCGGAGCACTGACGCCGGCTCGAGCTGGAGCATGGTCTTCCCGAATCCGGCTCATCACACCGTGGAGCACCAGGTTGGCGACCACTCCGACTATAGCCTTACTTCGGACGATCCTGCGTATCCCGGCGGAAATATCTCGGCCATCGCCGTCGGAGGTGAAGGGAGCAACGCGGTGGCCGATGCGCGTCTTTATCTCGCATTCGCGGCGCATGTTGCCTTTGCGCAGCAAGAGATGCAGGCAGTGATCGTCGTCAGCAAGGATGGCGGCGCCAACTGGAATCGCCTGGCCACGCTGCCTCATCGCGTTCTTCTTCTGGCCCCGCAGGGCACCGGGCTGGTCGCTCTCTCCGGATCCGAAGCCTACCGCGTCGCAGCTGATGGCAGCGTTGCGGAGCTGGGCGGAATCCCGCGCGAATTTGTGGCCGCCAGTTCTGCGCGATCGGGCGGCGAGATCTGGATTTATGCCACCAGCGCGGACGGGCAGGTGTATCTGACGCAGGACTCAGGCCAGCACTGGCAGCCGGTGACGCCGGCATTGGGGCAAAGCGAAGCGAAATTCGGCGCCATCTCGGCCAGCGCGGAACATCCGGAAACGGCCTATTTGGGCTTTCGAGGACTCCGCCTAGGAGCGGGCAACGAGAATCTGTTGAATGGCATTGCCAGGACCGCCGATGGCGGGCGCACCTGGAATATCGTTTTCAAGGAATCGACGGCGAGCGCAGCCAACCTGACGGGGACCTGGATTGAAAAACGCGCCGCGCAAAACAGCCGCGACATCTGGTTCGACGCGCCCTACAGTCTGGGCGCAGCTCCGAACGATCCCAATGTTGTTTATGCCACCGATCTGTTCCGCACCTATCGTTCCCTCGATGGCGGCGTCACCTGGCTGGAGGTGAATTCCCGCCCGACCAGCGATGGCGGCTGGGTTTCGCGCGGACTGGATGTGACCACCGATTACGGCGTGCAATTTGATCCCTTCGACTCCAAGCATATTTTTATCGACTACACCGACATCGGACTGTTCTCAAGCGACAACGGCGGCCAATCCTGGCGCAGCAGCACGGAAGGGATTCCGAAATTCTGGCGCAACACCACCTACTGGGTGGCGTTCGATCCGGCGCAGCGGGGCCTGATGTGGGGCGCATTCAGCGGCACGCACGACCTGCCCCGCCCCAAGATGTGGCGGCGCCAGCCACCTTCCCATTTCACAGGCGGAGTCGCCATCTCGACCGATGGCGGACGCTCCTGGCAACCGAGCAACGCGGGCTTGCCTGAGGATTCTGTCACGCATATCCTGCTCGACCCTTCCAGTCGTGCCGGCAGCCGCACTCTTTATGCCTGTGCTTTTGGCCGCGGAGTGTACAAGTCCACCGACGGTGGTCGCACCTGGGCGCAGAAGAACGATGGCATCGCCGGCCAGGAGCCGTTCGCGTGGCGCATCATCGCATCACCGGACAATTCGTTGTACCTGGTGGTGGCGCGGCGCAGTGAAGGCAACGACCGTTCCGCCGCCGGAAGCGGGGCCCTTTACCGGTCGACAGACAAGGCGGAACATTGGCAAGCGATCGAACTTCCGCAAGGCGTCACCGGTCCCACCGGACTCGCAGTTGATCCGCGCAACCCGCAGCGGCTCTACCTGACCGCGTGGGGGCAGGAGGGCACCGATGCCGACCGCAACGGCGGAGTGTTTCTGTCTGAGGATGGCGGCGCAAGCTGGAAGGCGCTCTTCACCGATTCCCAGCACGTCTACGATGTGACCCTCGATCCCCGTTCGCCGGGAACACTCTACATTTGCGGGTTCGATGCGGCAGCCTACCGCTCCATCGACGGAGGCCTCCACTGGACGCGGATCAAGGGGTACGACTTCAAGTGGGGGCATCGCGTCATTCCCGATCCCAACGACCCCGGCATGATTTACATCACGACGTTTGGCGGAGGAGTCTGGCACGGTCCCGCGGCCGGCGATCCGCACGCCCACGAAACCATCCTGACGCCGGTTCCGGTCGCCCATCAGTGAATTCGAAGTGAACTCCAGCGCGGCAAATAATTTTGCCCAATCCAGAGGGATTCCGGTTCATACTTGAAAGGAACGCCCCCGGAGGTCTCAGATCATGGAGTTTTGTCGCTCCCGCAGGGAGTTTCTTCATGCCGCGGGAATGGCCGCAGGCGCGGCTTTTGTGCGGCCGGCGCTGGCGTCGGTCACCCCGGCGCCATCAAGCCGCGTTGCCATTGGTATCTGCCGGGAGTACGACCGGCAGGTTTCCGACGTACTTTCCGCCATGTTCGACCAGCTCGGCGGCTTGCAGAAACTGGTTCGAGGCAAGACGGTCGCCATCAAGCTCAACATGACGGGTCCGGCAAGCGACAAGCTCAACCACATGCCCAATCAATTGACGCATTGGGTGCATCCGCAAGTCATCGGGTCATTGGTCGCGCTGCTGGGCAATGCCGGAGCGCAGCGCGTACGGCTGCTGGAGAGCGCTCCCATCGGCGCCAAGCCACTTGAGGACTTCATGCTCGCGGCGGGATGGCAGCCCAGGGATTTTTCAGCGGCGGCGGCGCGTGTCGAATTCGAAAACACCAACTTTCTCGGCAGCGGGAAGAGCTACGCGCGATTCATGGTTCCAAGCGGCGGTTTGATGTATGCGGGTTATGATCTGAATCACTCCTACCTTGACGCGGATGTCTTTGTTAGTTTGGCCAAGCTGAAAGAGCATCGCACCGCCGGCGTAACTCTCTCGATGAAGAACTGGTTTGGCATCACGCCGTGCACCATTTATAGCCAACTGGCGCCTGAAGACGAACCGAGCATCGTTCCTGCCGGATACCGTGAGCCCATGCACTCCGGCTCTCGCGTGCCGCCCAGGAGCGCTCCCCAGCCCGTGGCTGATTCGCATGATCCGGGCTTTCGCGTTCCGCGCGTTACCGCCGACCTGGTAGCGGCCAGGCCCATTCACCTCGCGGTTATCGACGGAATCTACACCATGACCGGCGGCGAGTTGCCCAACCAGGGACCCAATCTCATCCATCAGCCCGTTCACCCCGGAGTGTTGATCGCGGGCATGAACTGCGTCGCAACAGATGCTGTGGCCACAGCGGTGATGGGACTGGACCCCATGGCCGATCGCGGTGCTGCTCCCTTTGAGACTTGCGACAGCACCTTGCGGCTTGCTGTGCACCTGGGCGTGGGCACACGCGACCTCGCCCGCATCGAGGTTGTGGGCACGCCGATCGCAAAGGCGAGATTCCGGTTTCCGACGCTGACGCAGTTGACCACCTAGCGCGAGGCTTTGTGCCAATCAGCTGAAGAGCGCGTCGTCCCACGACTGCGCCTCGTCCCACGTCGGCGTGGGTGCAAAGTAGTCGGTTCCCGGCTTCAGGTGACGCCTGAGTTCGTCATCGTTCAGCACAACTCCGAGACCGGGCGTTTCCGGCACGCGGATATAACCTTTGTCGATGATTGGCTTTTCCAGCCCAGTGACGAGATCCTGCCAGAAGGGCACGTCAAGCGAGTGATTTTCGAGCGCAAGAAAGTTGCGCGTGGCCGCGGCGCAATGAACGCACGCCATGCAACCGACGGGAGTTCCCGCAAAGTGCATGGCCATGGGTACGCCGTACTTGAATGCCATATCGCCGATGCGGTGGGTTTGCAGGATCCCGCCTGACGTTTCCAGATCGGGATGTATCTTGTCCACGGCGTGCTCTCTGCAAAGGGTCTCGAAATCTTCTAGCTTGTAAATGTCCTCGCCGGTGAGCGTCGGCGTCGGGCTCTCCTGCGTAATCTCTTTAAGCAGATCGGTGTAGTACCACGGAATCACATCCTCCATCCACTCCAGGTTGTACTTCTCATACGCCTTGCCCAGCCGGATCACCGATTTCACGCCAATGTGGCCGAGGTGATCCATCGAGAGCGGCATATCGTATCCGATGTTCTCGCGCACCGCCGCCACGTATTCGCAGAGCCGGTCGATGCCCTTGTCCGTCACCTCGGTGCCGATGAACAGGTTCGGTTGCACGTGCTGTTCCCAATCGCTCAGCCCTGAAGGCCGCATCACGGTGCCGGGAATGCCATCGAGCACGTTGATGTTCAAATCCATCTTCATCCAGGTCAGGCCCATCTCCTTGCGCGCTTTGGCGCGGCGGCCATATTCAGCCGGATCCTTTGATTCCGTGGTGTCGGCATAGATGCGAACCTCGTCGCGCCATTTGCCGCCCAGCATCTGGTAGACGGGAATGTTGTAGACCTTGCCAGCAATGTCCCATAGCGCCATCTCCACCGCGCACACGCCGCCGGCCTGGCGCGCGTTGCCGCCAAATTGCGCGATTTTCTGAAACAGGTAGTCGATGCGCAGAGGATTTTCGCCCAGCAGCCGGCTTTTGAGAACCATCGCGTACTGCGGACCGGCGCCGTCGCGCACCTCGCCCAAACCGGAGACGCCTTGATTGGTGTCAATGCGAATGAGCACGCACGGGCTTGGCCCCGGCTTGACGATCACCGCATAGCGCATATCCACGATCTTCAGGCTCGACGGGCTCGATGCGAGGTTCACGTTTTTGATCTCCGGTTGAGCTTCTGCGACGCGCCCCACAGCACTTGCGGCAAGCAAGCCGAGGGACGACTTGAGCAGGTTGCGGCGGTCGATGCGAAATCGGGGTGCGCTGGACATTGCAGTCAGTTCCTTTCGTCGTGACCTTTTTTGAAATCCCATCTTACTCCTGCATTCTCCTGGGCGGCCCGGGGTTCGAGCCCACCCTGTTTCGACAGCGCAGGCGAGTTTGTGGAAGAATGCATAGCCGTGGCTCCTGACAATTCCAAGCCCATGCCAGTTTCTTCATGAGGACGTCCATGCTCTCTCGCCGCAATCTGATCAAGACAATCGGGGCCGCTACGGTGGCGCCTGTGTTCACGCATTTTCGGGCGGCCGCGCAGGATGCGCCGAAGCCATGGTGGCTCGGCAACGGTATGCCCCAGGAGAGCGTCACCACCCCCACGATCGCCTGCGGGATCGATGTGCGCAATGGCGTCACCGACCAGGCCATTCGCAGCATGGTGCAGATCGGCGTCTACCACGTGTTGTCCAACGGCCCGGCGATACCGTGGACCGCAAACCAGCTTCAGCCTATTGTCGACAAGCTGAAGGCCGGCGGCATCACGCTGGGAAACCTGATGATTTCCGGCTTCCCCAACGTCATTTATGGGCGGCCGGGGCGCGACCAGGAGATCGAAGAAATCAGGCAGTCGATTCAGGCCGCCGGCCAGGTCGGACTGCCCGTGGTGGAATACAACTTCTACGCGCACCGCGCCATGGAGGGCTATTTCGAAGAGACCGGGCGCGGCGGCGCCGGACTGACCGGCGTGGATTACGGACGCATGAAGGAGCTTCCGCCGCTTCCACAGGAGGGTGCGCACACGCTCGACGAAATGTGGGCCAACATCACCTACTTCCTCAAGGCCGTGATTCCCTTCGCCGAAAAGGCCGGCGTGCGTCTCGCGCTGCACCCCAACGATCCGCCCTTTCCGCTCAGCCGGGAATCGCAGCAGATCATGGCCACGCTGGCCGGCTGGAAGCACCTCATCGAAATCGTCGATAGCCCAGCCAACGGAATTACCTTCGATTGCGGCGTGACCATGGAGATGGGCGAGGACCCGGTCGAGGTATGCCGCTACTTCGGCAGTCGCGACCGCATCAATCACATGCACTATCGCAATCCGCACGTGACTGTGCCTTACCTCAAATACGACGAGGGCTTCATCGACGAGGGCGACGTCAATATGTTCGCGGTGATGCGCGAGCTGATCAGGATGAAGTATGCGCGTGAGATCTATCCCGAGCATCCGCGCGCCATCGACTACGACCGCGAGCGCGGGCCGATTCACGGATACCCCGGGGGCGGCGGCTACGCAGGCGATCTTTATGACATCGCCTACGCGAAGGCGATGCTGCAAGCGGCGCTGATTGTCGAGCGAGCCAGGTGAACGCGCGATTCGTTCTCTAAGGCTCCGGCTCGCCTGGCGCCCGGCGCTCTGGTTTCGGCTGCTTCGCTTTGGCAAGCAATGCATCGAACTCGCTGCGCGGCATCTTCAACTTCTCGGGATGCGCGTCGATCCATTGGGCGAAGGCATCGTACTTGGCCGGGGTCCACCCCCCTTCGAACTGCGCGCCGTTCTTGCCCTCGCGATTCAACTCGAAGTTATAGTCGTCGGTGAGCGCGGTGAACTCTGCCGCGCTGATAGCATCTTCGGCCAGAATTGCGGGAATGAACAGAACTCCCTCCGGCTTGGCCAATACCAGGTCGCCGGGCAGCACGATGGCTCTTCCGATGCGAACCGGCACGTCGATCCCGGTCAGCTCCATATCGGCCCAGGCGGAAGGATCGTACCCGCGATAGAAGCCGTTGAAGTCCGGAATCTCGCGGTTCTCCTCCTGGTCGCGAATTCCGGCGTCGAAGACAAACCCCGTATGCGTATGAGCGGCCACGGCGTTGCCCAGGTTTGAGCCGATCAGGGTGCCTTCAATAATCTTGCCGAAGCCATCCGCAACATAAACATCTCCATTCTGGAGTTCGTTGATCGGCCAGCTATTGGTCCCGCTTACGCGGCCCTCGGCTTTGCCTTCGGCAAGAATGGCCCTTTGCATGTCGGGCCGGGTCGGCATGTATTGCGCCGTGAGCGCGCGGCCGGCAAACGGCTTGTCGATGTGCAGCGCCTGCCAGCCGCCCTCAAATTGATTGCGGTAGCCGTGGTCGCGCAAATATTCCCACACGTCTTCAATGGTCATATCCACCGCGCGCTTCAGCAGAGCGTCAGGTAGCCTGGGACGCCCATCAGGAAAGCGGTCGCCCTTCCACTCCGACGTGTAGAAGAGGATCTGTTCGCGCGTCATTTTTACCTGGGCGCGCATCGGTACAGCTGCCAAGAGGGCAGAAATCACCGTCGCTATTGCAATCACTTTCTTCATGGATGTGTCCTCCCTCGGGCGCTATCTCCTTCAAGCGCATCATTGATGCGTCCGTTGTGCCTCTGCCGATGCCAGGCGCAGACACCCGCCGCGATCAAGGAGCACAGCAATTGTAGAGCCTGTCGGGTGCGGGATTTCCATCCGATTCGAGTTTGGAAAGAAAGCCGGCCCGCTGGATGGGCTGTTTTGTGAAATACTTTTGCGCGAGCTACTAAGGAGCACTTCAATGCAGGATTGCCATGCAAAAGGAACCAGGGGCAGTGTGGCCGTCGCGGCCACGGGGGTGATTCTTGCCGCGTGCGCGATGTTGGCATCGGCCGCTGGTTTCGCGCAGGCCAGCCCGCAGACCAACCCGGATCAGGACCGGCAGCCGGTGTTGCCCGCGCGTCTGCCCGATCCCCTCGTGTTTGCCGATGGATCGCGAGTCGCGTCGCCGGCTCAGTGGCCCAAGCGAAGGCAGGAGCTGCTGCAGTTGTTTACCGAACAAATGTATGGACGCATGCCGGCCCCTCCGCCGCACATGCGCTTTGAGGTCTACGACCTCGACCGGCACGCGCTGGACGGCAAAGCGACGCGGGAGCAGATCTCGATTCTCTTTGCCGGGGGAAAAGACGGGCCCCATATGGATCTGCTGGTCTACATCCCGAACCAGGTGAAGCGGCCGCCGGTGATTCTGGGGCTCAATTTCTGGGGCAACGAAACCATCAACCCCGATCCCGGAATTCGCATCTCCGATCGATGGGTGGAATCCGGGCCGCGAACTTCCCCGCCCGATCTGTCGTGCGTCAAGGACCACCACGCCACCGAGGCTTGCCGCGGCGTTGACGCAGGGCACTGGCCGGTGGACAAGATTCTCGATGCCGGGTATGCGTTAGCCACTGCCTATCGCGGCGATCTGGACCCGGACCGGAACGACGGCTTCGCTGAAAGCATTCGCAGCGCCTATCCGGAACTGGCGCAGGGGGGCGATAACTTCTCGACCATCGCAGCGTGGGCCTGGGCGATGAGCCGCGCGCTCGACTACATAGAGCACGACCCCCTGCTGGACGGCGGCCATGCGGTCGCGTTCGGGTGGTCGCGGCTGGGCAAGGCAGCGATCTGGGCCGGCGCCACCGACCTGCGTTTCGCCGCCGTCATCAGCAACGAGTCCGGCGCAGGCGGGGCCAAGATATTCCACGACGTGCACGGAGAAACGGTCTTGCAGCTGAATACGCGGTTTCCCTACTGGTTCTGCCGGAACTTCAAAACCTATAACGAGCGCGACGCGGAGCTGCCCTTCGATCAGAACCAGGTGCTTGCGCTCATCGCTCCGCGGCCGCTCTATATTGGCAGCGCGATCCGTGACGAAAATGCGGACCCGCAGGGCGAGTTCCTGGCAGCGTTGGCTGTTTCGCCGGTATATCGCTTCCTGGGGAGCACTGGCCTGCCTACCACCACCTGGCCGGCGGTGAACCAGCCGGTCCTTGGCCGGGTGAGCTACCACGTCCGCAGCGGCGAACACAGCGTGACGGATTTTGACTGGGAGCAGTATCTGCGTTTCTGCGGCCAATACGTGAAACCTGAAACCAGGCAGCCGAATTGACCCGGCTAAGCAAACTGACTGCTGCATTTTCGCATCGAACGCTTTGAGAATGGGTTCATGGAGCATCCCTCCCCCGGAAGCGTTATCGATGTTCTGCGTAATACTCTGCGCCGCTTAGGGCAAACCGCGGATTTCCAGCAGGACGACGCTGCCGTGATGGAACTGAAGAGGCACATCATTCAGTCCATCGCAGAGCTTGAAATTATCAAAAGCGCCGCGCCCGATCGAGAGCCCGCAAAGACGGCGGCGGAGCCATCGCTCCAATCGGGGTCGAGCAACGACGTGTCCCGGAAGGCTGTAAATTCCTGCTAACTGCAAGACAGGAAGGCAGATGAAGCCATCGCGCCAGCCCCGGATGTGAAATATTCCTTCAGCTCTTGAAAAAGGGTGGTCCAAACGGACAACCCTGTCGCTTGGTGTGTGCATCCATCCCGTAGCTTCACTCCGGGAGCTGGAACGGGTGTGTACCTCGGGGCGCAATCCGTTCTAATCGCATCCCACTTCCCCAGCCTTCCACCAGGAGGCAAGTAATGGAAACGGCTGTTGCGCAGCCCATCCTTGGGCAAAGCGGACAAGACTTCCCTTCCAAGGGCAATGGCGCCCTTGAGCCTGCATCCGCCGAGTATCTGGCGGTGATTTTGCAAAGCCTGCAAACTATGAAGGACGGCGACTTCAGCGTCCGGCTGCCCGTGACGTGGACGGGACTGCCCGGCAAGATCGCCGACAGCTTCAACGAGATTGTCGGGGCCAACCAGCAGATCGCGCTGGAGTTGAAGCGCGTTGGTCAGGTAGTGGGCAAAGAGGGCAAGACCCGCGAGCGGATCCGTGTTGAAGAGCGCCGCGGGGCGTGGAACGACATGGAAGTGTCAGTGAACACGCTGGTGGAAGACCTGCTTCGCCCCACCGCCGAGGTGACGCAGGCCATTGCTGCGGTGGCGCAGGGCAACCTGACGCGAACCGTCCGCCTCGACGTGGACGGCCGTCCCCTGGAAGGCGAGTTCCTTCGTTCGGCAAACATCGTGAACACCATGATCCGTCAGCTCGAGGTCTTCACGGCTGAGGTGACGCGCGTGGCGCGCGAAGTGGGCACTGACGGCAAGCTGGGCGGCCAGGCAGTAGTGCCCGGCGTAGCCGGAACGTGGAAGGACCTGACGGATTCAGTCAACTCCATGGCTTCGAACCTGACCGGCCAGGTGCGCAATATCGCCGAGGTGGCGACGGCCGTGGCCAGCGGCGACCTTTCGCGCAAAATTACCGTCGACGTGCGCGGCGAGATTCTGCAGCTGAAAGAAGCCATCAACACCATGGTCGACCAGTTGCGCTCCTTCGCATCGGAAGTGACGCGCGTGGCGCGCGAGGTGGGCACCGACGGCAAGCTGGGCGGTCAGGCCGTGGTACCCGGCGTGGCGGGAACGTGGAAGGACCTCACCGACTCGGTGAACGCCATGGCCGGCAACCTGACGGCGCAAGTAAGAAATATCGCCGAAGTGACCACGGCCGTGGCCCGCGGCGACTTGTCGCGCAAGATCACGGTCGACGTGAAGGGCGAGATTCTGGAGCTGAAAAACACCATCAACACCATGGTCGACCAGCTCAACGCGTTTGCGGGCGAAGTGACGCGCGTGGCGCGCGAGGTGGGAACCGAAGGCAAGCTGGGCGGCCAGGCCAACGTGCCCGGCGTGGCCGGAACCTGGAAGGACCTCACCGACAACGTGAACTTCATGGCCGGCAACCTCACCGGCCAGGTGCGCAATATCGCGGAGGTGGCAACGGCCATTGCCAACGGCGACCTTTCGCGCAAGATCACCGTGGATGTGCGCGGCGAAATTCTGCAGCTGAAAGAAACCCTGAACACCATGGTGGATCAGCTCAACCGCTTCGCCGGCGAAGTGACGCGCGTGGCCCGCGAAGTGGGAACCGAAGGCCGGCTGGGCGGACAGGCCAATGTGCCCGGCGTGGCCGGAACCTGGAAGGACCTGACCGACAGCGTCAACTCCATGGCCGGCAACCTGACCGCGCAGGTGAGAAACATCGCCGAAGTGACCACGGCGGTGGCGCGCGGCGACCTGTCGCGCAAGATCACGGTGGACGTGAAGGGCGAAATTCTGGAGCTGAAGAACACCATCAACACCATGGTCGACCAGCTCAACGCGTTTGCCGGCGAAGTGACGCGCGTGGCGCGCGAAGTGGGCACCGATGGAAAACTGGGCGGGCAGGCGCAGGTGCCGGGCGTGGCCGGAACCTGGAAGGACCTGACCGACAACGTGAACTTCATGGCCTCAAACCTTACCGGCCAGGTGCGCAACATTGCCGAAGTGGCAACGGCGGTGGCGCGCGGCGACCTGTCGCGCAAGATCACGGTGGATGTGAGGGGCGAGATTCTGGAGCTGAAGGACACGCTCAACACCATGGTGGACCAGCTGAACGCGTTTGCCGGCGAAGTGACGCGCGTGGCGCGCGAAGTGGGCACCGACGGAAAGCTGGGCGGGCAGGCCCAGGTGCCGGGCGTGGCCGGAACCTGGAAGGATTTGACCGACAACGTGAACTTCATGGCCGGCAACCTCACCGGCCAGGTGCGCAATATCGCCGAGGTCTCAACGGCCATTGCCAACGGCGACCTTTCGAAGAAGATCACGGTAAACGTCAGCGGCGAGATTCTACTGCTGAAAGAAACCATCAATACCATGGTCGACCAGCTCAACCGCTTCGCCGGCGAAGTGACGCGCGTGGCGCGCGAGGTGGGTTCTGAAGGACGGCTGGGCGGCCAGGCCAACGTGCCCGGTGTGGCGGGAACGTGGAAGGACCTCACGGACTCAGTGAACTCGATGGCTTCAAACCTGACAGGGCAGGTGAGAAACATCGCCGAAGTGACCACGGCCGTGGCGCGCGGCGACTTGTCGCGCAAGATCACGGTGGATGTGAAGGGCGAGATTCTGGAGCTGAAGAACACCATCAACACCATGGTGGATCAGCTGAACGCGTTTGCGGGCGAGGTGACGCGCGTGGCCCGCGAGGTGGGAACAGAAGGCAGGCTGGGCGGCCAGGCAGTGGTGCCCGAGGTAGCCGGAACCTGGAAGGACCTGACCGACAGCGTGAACTTCATGGCTGGCAACCTGACCGCGCAGGTGCGCAACATCGCTGAAGTGGCGACCGCCATCGCCAACGGCGACCTTTCGCGCAAGATCACCGTGGACGTTCGCGGCGAAATCTTGCAATTGAAGGAAACACTGAACACCATGGTCGAGCAGCTGCGCTCGTTCGCAGCAGAAGTAACGCGCGTGGCGCGCGAAGTAGGATCGGAGGGCCGGCTGGGCGGCCAGGCCAACGTGCCCGGCGTGGCCGGCACCTGGAAGGACTTGACGGACAGCGTGAACGCCATGGCAAGCAACCTGACGGCGCAAGTGAGAAACATTGCCGGGGTGACGACGGCCGTGGCGCGCGGCGACTTGTCGCGCAAGATCACGGTGGACGTGAAGGGCGAGATTCTGGAGCTGAAGAACACCATCAATACGATGGTGGATCAGTTGAACGCCTTCGCGGCGGAAGTGACGCGCGTGGCCCGCGAGGTGGGAACCGAGGGCAAGCTGGGCGGGCAGGCGCAGGTCCCGGGCGTGGCTGGAACCTGGAAGGACCTGACCGACAACGTGAACGTGATGGCCGCCAATCTCACCGAGCAGGTGCGCGGCATCGTGAAGGTTGTGACGGCTGTGGCCAACGGCGCGCTTACGCAAAAGCTCACCGTGAATGCCAAAGGTGAAGTGGCCGCGCTGGCAGAGACCATCAATAATATGACCGACACGCTGGCCACTTTCGCCGATCAGGTCACTACGGTGGCGCGCGAAGTGGGCGTGGAAGGGCGGCTGGGCGGACAGGCCAACGTGCCCGGCGCCGCAGGGACGTGGAAGGACCTGACCGGCAACGTCAATCTTTTGGCCGACAACCTGACCAACCAGGTGCGCGCCATCGCCGAAGTGGCCACGGCTGTGACCCAGGGCGACCTGACGCGATCGATCCAGGTGGAAGCGCGCGGCGAGGTTGCGGAGCTGAAAGACAACATCAACACCATGATCGACAACCTGCGCCTGACCACCGACCGCAACAAGGAGCAGGACTGGCTGAAGACCAACCTGGCGCGTTTCACGGGCATGCTGCAGGGGCAACGTGATCTGGCCACGGTGGGGCGGATGCTGCTTTCGGAGCTGGTGCCGCTGGTGAATGCGCAACAGGGTGTGATCTACCAGATGGCGGGCAGCGAGCCCGCACAGGGCGCGCTGGTGCTGCTGTCGACATTTGCCGACACACCGCAAGGCAACGTGAGCGAAGTGAGAATCGGCGAGGGCCTGGTGGGCCAATGCGCCTCAGAAAAGCGCCGCATGCTGATTACCGATCTGCCCCGGGGAACGGCTCCCATCCGTTCGGGACTCTTCAAGGCAAAACCGAAAAATGTGATCGTGCTGCCGGTGCTTTTTGAGGACCAGGTCAAAGCGGTCATCGAGTTAGCCAGCCTGAGCGCGTTCACTGCTTCGCACCTGGCATTTCTTGAGCAGCTTACGTCGAGCATCGGCATCGTGCTGAACTCCATTGAGGCCACCATGCAGACCGAAGGCCTGCTCAAGCAGTCGCAACAGCTGGCCGCTGAGCTGCAGGCGCAACAGAAGGAGCTGCAGCAGACCAACGAGCAGCTGGCGCAGAAGGCGCAGGAGCTGGCCGAGCAGAACTACGAGGTGGAACGCAAGAACCAGGAGATCGAACGGGCGCGGCGTGCGCTGGAAGAAAAGGCAAGAGAACTGGCGCTGACGTCGAAATACAAGTCGGAGTTCCTGGCCAACATGTCGCACGAATTGCGGACGCCGCTCAACAGCATCCTGGTGCTGGGCCAGCAACTCGCAGAGAACCCCGACGGCAGTCTCTCACCCAAGCAGGTGGAATTCGCGCGCACCATTCACGGCGCCGGAACCGATCTGCTCAACCTCATCAGCGACATTCTGGATTTGTCGAAGATCGAGTCGGGAACGGTCTCGGTGGAGGCGGAAGAAGTGTTCTTCAGCGCCCTGCTGGATGCGGTGGCGCGGCCGTTCCGGCACGAAGCCGAGAACCGCAAGCTGGCGTTCGAGGTCACAGCGGATCCGGCCATGGGCCGCAGCCTGGTGACGGACTCCAAGCGCCTGCAGCAGGTGTTGAAGAATCTGCTTTCCAACGCATTCAAGTTCACCGAACAAGGAAGCGTACAGCTCGCGGTTTCGCTGGCGCCGGGAGGCTGGAGTGCCGATAACCCCATCCTGGACGGGGCCGGCTCAGTGATTGCGTTCCAAGTGACCGATACCGGCATCGGGATTGCACCCGAGAAACAGCGCATCATCTTTGAGGCCTTTCAGCAGGCCGATGCCGGCACCAGCCGGAAATTCGGGGGCACAGGGCTGGGACTGGCAATCAGCCGCGAGCTGGCGAACCTGCTGGGCGGAGAGATTCAGCTCAGAAGCGCCCCCGGGCAGGGAAGCACCTTTACGCTCTACCTGCCGCAAACCTATCTTGGCGCGGTGGCGGTGGCTCGTCCCGCGGCCAAGGAGGGTGGAGCGGCGCCAGGCGCGCAGGTCATCCTGGCTCCAGCGCCGGTGACCGAAAAGGAGGTACGGATCGAGGACGATCGCGCCGACCTCGCGGACGGCGACGCAGTGCTGCTGGTCGTGGAAGACGACCCGCACTATGCCCGCATCCTCTACGACCTGTCGCGCGACAAAGGATTCAAAGTTCTCATCGCTCCAACCGGCGCCGAGGCGCTTACCCTGGCGCGCGAGTACAGTCCAACGGCCATCTCGCTCGACGTGTTCCTGCCCGACATGCTGGGCTGGACGGTGTTGAACCATCTAAAACAGGACCCTGCGACGCGTCATATCCCGGTGCAAATGCTTACGCTCGACGAGGACCGGCACCTGGGACTGTCGCGTGGCGCGTTTGCTTATGTCACCAAACCCTCGACCACCGAGGATCTGGATGCCGCGCTCACGCGCATCCGGGAATATTCGCAGCCCCGCCGCAAGCGCCTGCTGGTGGTGGAGGATAATCCCGCCGAGCAGTTCAGCACCCGCGAGTTGCTGGGCTACGATGACATCGATATCGATGTGGTGGAATCAGGCGGCGCCGCGCTTGACGCGCTTTCGGAACGGAACTTCGACTGCGTGGTTCTGGACCTCCGGCTCCCCGATATGAGCGGCTTCGAGGTGCTGGAGCGGATTCGCGAGAAGGACGAGCTAAAGGACCTTCCCGTGGTGGTGTTCACTGGTCGTGAGCTGACGCCGGAAGAGGACGCTCATTTGCACACCCTGGCGCGCAGCGTGGTGGTCAAAGGTGTGGAGTCACCGGAAAGATTGCTCGACGAAACCGCGCTTTTCCTGCACCGGGTGATCGCGAACCTGCCCCAGGAAAAGCAAAATATGCTCGATCGCCTGCACCGATCTGACGACGCGCTGACAAGCCGCAAAGTGCTGGTGGTGGACGACGACGTGCGCAACATCTTCGCCGTCAGCAGCGTGCTTGAGAGGCGCGGCATGCAGGTATTGTCGGCAGGCACGGGGCGCGAGGCGATTGCGACCATCGAATCCACGCCCGACCTGGCGATTGTGCTCATGGACATCATGATGCCCGAAATGGACGGATACGAAACCATGCAGGTGATTCGCCAAAACGCATCTCTACGGCGGCTGCCGATCGTGGCGTTGACGGCCAAGGCCATGAAAGGCGATCGCGAAAAATGCCTGGAGGCAGGAGCATCGGAGTACCTGGCCAAGCCGGTCAACACGGAGCAACTGCTGTCGGTTTTGCGCACGTGGTTGCACCGTTAAGATCAGCTCGACCTTGACACTCTGCACGGCCGAGGAAAAGCAGCGATGACTGGGGACGACAAGATCAACATTCTGATGGTCGATGACCAGCCGTCGAAACTCCTCAGCTATGAGGCCATTCTTGCCGACTTGGGCGAAAACCTCATCAAAGCCCGTTCGGCGAGCGAGGCGTTGAGCGTGCTCTTGAAGAACGACGTCGCGGTAGTGCTGATGGACGTCAGCATGCCTGACGTGGATGGCTTTGAGCTGGCCGAGGTGATCCGGCAGCATCCTCGTTTCCAAAGGACGGCGATTATCTTCATATCCGGAGTTCACCTCACCGATTCCGACCTGATCCAGGGGTACAGCCGCGGCGCGGTCGATTACATCCAGGTTCCAGTGGTCCCCGAGGTGCTGCGCGCAAAGATCGGCGTCTTTGCCGAACTGCATCGCAAGACGCGCATGCTGGAGACACTGAACCGGGACCTGGAACGGCGCGTCGAGGAGCGAACCGAGGCGCTGAAGAGGAGCGAAGCGCAGTTCAGGATGCGGGCGGAGCTTCTCGATATCGCCTCTGAAGCCATTATTGTGCGCGATGAAAATGACAAAGTCTTATTCTGGAACCGCGGCGCGGAGAATCTTTACGGCTGGCAGCGCGATGAGGTGATGGGCCGCGACTTGCACCAGCTGCTCAAGACCGTTTTCCCGGTTCCGCGAGAAGAGATCAAGGGAGCGCTTCGCGAACAGGCATCATGGCAAGGCAAGCTCGTTCAGACCACCAAGAGCGGATCTGAGGTCGTCGTCGCGTGCAGGAAAACCATGAATCAGGAAGATGGTGCGGTGCTCGAGGTTGGCCGCGACATCACCACCGAACTGCAAGCCGAAGAGGCACTGCGTGAAACCGAAAAATTTGCAGCCATGGGTCGCGTGGCCGGCATCATCGCGCACGAAATCAACAACCCGTTGGAGGCGATCACTAACATTTTTTATCTGCTGCGGAACCATCCTTCGCTGAGCGAGGATGCAAAGACGTATGCGGACATGGCCGAGCAGGAGCTGCAGCGCGTCAGCCACATCACGCACCAGACTCTGAGCTTCTACAGGGAATCGAAACAGCCCCTGCAGATTGTGTTGCCCGAGGTGCTCGACGATGTTCTCGAGGTGCAGTCGCGGGCGCTTATCGCAAACCGCATTACGGTTCGGAAGAAGTACCTGTCCGCAGCGCCCGTGACCGGATTCCCGGTGGAGTTGAGGCAGATCTTTCTCAACCTGATCGGCAACGCAGTACAGGCGATGCCCGAAGGAGGCCTGCTGGGTATCGAGGTGCGCGGGGCCACTGACTGGAGAAGAAACCTGCGTGGCACCGCGGTGTCAATCTTCGACACGGGCAAGGGCATCTTTCCCGAGGTCGCCGACCAGCTTTTCCAGCCATTTTTCACCACCAAGTCGACCAAGGGCACGGGACTGGGGTTGTGGATCAGCAATGGCATCGTACAGAAGTATGATGGCCGCATGGCGTGCCGAAGCTTCCGCAGCCAAAATCGATGTGTTACCTGTTTCCGCGTTTTTCT
>Ga0335078_10000880_pt1 | contig 45731 bp, 35 predicted proteins | sample Lox_Sample_32_FD_206711 | JGI IMG/M metagenome (GOLD analysis project Ga0335078, IMG submission 206711) | Soil microbial communities from Loxahatchee National Wildlife Refuge, Florida, United States - Lox_Sample_3.2 | ecosystem: Environmental > Terrestrial > Soil > Wetlands | place: USA...
AAAGCTATAGGAGCAACCAACAGCAGTATTATGTTCCAGTTTTTTCTCGAAGGAGCATTCCTGACGGTGCTGAGCGGCGGCCTTGGCATGGCTGCGGCCGCGGCCTTGATGGGTGGGCTGTCCTACTTGCCATCTCCTCCCGGCTGGGACACTCCCAAGCTTGTGCCTTTGACTGCTGCCCTCGCCATCGGCTCACTGGCATTGGCGGGTACTGCCGCCGGATTGTATCCGGCAAGAAAGGCGGCTTTATTACAGCCGGTGGAGGCGCTGCGCAAGGAGTAACCGTAGAATCTCGCGACCATTTAAGGCTGGGCGAGACGCCGGCGCTACGTTCATGACCCAAGATTTACTTCACGAAGCCTATGGCGCTATGCGGCACGATCTGCGCAAAACCGTGCTCACCATGCTGGGCATGGCCTGGGGAATCGCCACGGTGGTGCTCTTGCTGGCTTACGGAAACGGCTTCGGGCAAGCCATTGTCAATATCTTTGAGGCATTTGGCGCCAACGGCGTGGGAGTATACGGCGGGCGCACCTCGGAACAGGCCGGAGGCAACAAGGCGGGCGTTGCCATCCGCTTCACCGATGATGATGTCGAGTTGCTGCGCAATGTCGTTCCCCTGGTGCGGCACATGTCGCGCGAATCCGACAAGGAATGCACGGTGCAGAACGGCCCACGCTCCTTCACCTTCCCGGTATATGGCGTTGATCCGCCGATGCAAAGCATCTGGAACCTGGAGATGGAGTCCGGCCGCTTTCTAAACGAGGAAGACACCCGCAGCCACGGGCACTATGCGGTGATCAGCTCCGAAGCCAAGGACAAACTGTTTTCCGGAATGCCCGCTCTGGGGCAGGAGATCCGCATCAACGGCGTGAGCTTCCAGGTCATCGGCGAACTCCAGCCGCGCATGCAGGAAAGTGACAGCGACATCAATCGTGTCGTCTACATTCCCTATAGCTCGCTCGATGTGCTGCTCGACAATCACTACATACAAGGAATCTGGCTGGATTCCATCGGATTGGACCACGACAAGCTGGACACAACTATCCGCGAATCTTTGGCGGTGGCGCACAGCTTCAAGCCCGACGATCATCGCGCCGTCTTCGTTTTCGACGCACAGAAGCAACTCGCGCAGTTCGGCATCATCATCCTCGGGCTGAAAATCCTGCTGGGTTTCATCGGCACGGTCACGCTGGGCATCGGCGGCATCGGGCTGATGAATATCATGCTGGTTTCAGTGACCCAGCGCACCCGCGAGATCGGCGTGGAAAAGGCCCTGGGAGCGCGCAAGCGCGACATTCTCATTCAATTTCTGGCGGAAGCGCTGGTGATTACGGCCGTCGGCGGGGTTCTCGGAGTCGTACTTTCGTACGTAGTTTCGTTCTCCGTGGGCAAGCTCACCCTCTACAGCGCTCTGGCTTCACATGCCGAGGCTGGAGACATTCATTTGATCGTGGCTCCGCGGATTGTTTTCATCGCTACCTCCATCCTCGGATTCGTGGGCATCGCCAGCGGAATGTTCCCCGCAGTCCGGGCAGCGAACCTGGATCCGATCGAAGCGTTGCGCTATGAGTGAGCTGGGAATGCAGGCGCGGGCGTCCTCGCCCGTGCGTAGTCACTCTGAGGACTGGTTTCTCGCGGGCGAGGGCGCCCGCGCCACATTAGTCGGCGTGGCTGGGGCTTGCACTTACCGGAGGCAGAGCCTTCGCCGGCCTGCCGCCGCGCATCCATATCCTCAGCCGGTCCATGTAGATGTAAACCACGGGAGTGGTAAACAGGGTAAGCGCCTGGCTGACGATCAGGCCGCCTACGATCGTAATGCCAAGCGGCCGCCGCAGTTCCGCGCCGGTTCCCGTGCCCAGGGCCAGGGGCAGCGCGCCCAGCAGGGCCGCCATGGTGGTCATCATGATCGGCCGGAAGCGCAGCAGGCAGGCCTCGTGGATCGCGTCCACCGGCGACTTACCTTCGTTGCGTTCCGCCCCCAGAGCGAAGTCAATCATCATAATGGCGTTCTTTTTGACCAGGCCGATCAGCAGAATGATACCGATTAATCCGATGATGTTGAGTTCGTCATGCATCAACTTCAGCGCTAGCAGCGCGCCTACACCGGCGGAAGGCAGAGTAGAAAGAATCGTAATGGGGTGGATGTAACTTTCATACAGTATGCCCAGCACGATGTAGACCGCGCCCAGCGCGGCGAGAATCAGGATCGGCTCATTGGCCAGCGAGTCCTGAAATGCCGCCGCGGTTCCCTGGAAGCTGGCGTGGATAGTTCCCGGAAAGTTGATGGAACTTTCGGCACGTTCAATCACTTCGGTCGCTTGCCCCAAAGAAACATTGGGTGCAAGGTTGAAGGAAATCGTCACCGATGGCCATTGTCCCTGGTGGCTTACGGCCAGAGCAGTGTTGGAGGGGCCGAAGTGGGCAAACGCTGAGAGCGGGACCATCTGGCCCATTGATGCGCCCGACGAAGAACGCACCCAGATCGCCTGCAGCGCGTCCGGGCTCTGCTGGAAGCGCGGATCCACTTCCATCACCACGTGATATTGATTCAGCTGCCGGTAAATGGTTGAAACCTGGCGCTGGCCGAAGGCGTCATAGAGCGCGTTGTCAATGTCCTGCGCCGCAACTCCCAACCGCGACGCGGTGTCGCGGTCAATCACCACTCCGGCTTCCAGGCCACGGTCCTGCTGGTCGGTGTTCACATCGCGCAACTGCGGCAGGCTTCGCAGTTTGGTCAACAGTCGCGGCGCCCAATTATTCAGCTCGGTCAGGTCCTCTCCTTGCAGCGTGTATTGGTATTGGGCTTGGCTCATGCGTCCGCCGATGGTCAGGTCCTGAGCCGATTGCATATACAGGGTCGCACCCGGAACCACTGCCAGCTTTCTGCGCAATTCGCCGATCACCTGGTCTGCGGTTTTGGGATCGCCCTTCAGCCAGGGGAATGACGATTTATTCCGCTCCCGTTGGTTCAGCGGCTTAAGGGTGATGTACATTCGCCCCTGGTTCATTGCCGTATTGCCGCCGGCGAAGCCGACAATGGTTGCCACGTTCGGATCTTTCAGCACTATGCCAACGAACTGGCGCATCTTGCGGCTCATTGCTTCAAAGGAAATGTCCTGCGCCGCCTGCACCGAACCCATCACGCGGCCGGTGTCCTGCTGAGGGAAAAATCCTTTGGGCGCCTCGCGGTACATCTCCACGCTCAAGATTGCGGTGCCAATAGTGACCATAAGCATCAGGAACTGGTGGCGCAGCACCCACCCCAGGCTGACACGGTAGATGTCCAGAATTCCGTCGAAGATCCCCTGGCTGAAGCGGTATGCCTTCCCGTGCTTTTCCTCGCCTAAAGGCCTGAGGAACTTGGCGCACATCATCGGGGTGGTGGTGAGCGAAACCACCAACGATACGCCGATCGCAATACTGAGCGTGACTGCGAACTCCCGGAACAGGCGCCCGACAATTCCGCCCATCAGCAGAATTGGGATGAACACCGCCACCAGCGATGTGCTCATGGAGAGCACAGTGAATCCAATCTCCCGCGCGCCCCGAAACGCCGACTGCACCGGCGGCATACCCTTTTCCAGATAACGCGTGATATTTTCCAGCACCACAATGGCATCATCCACCACAAATCCGGTAGAGATCGCCAGCGCCATCAGTGAAAGGTTGTCCAGGCTGTAGCCCAGCAGATACATCACGCCGAAGGTGCCAATCAGCGAGAGCGGCACAGACACACTGGGAATCACCGTGGCCCGCACCGTACGCAGGAAAACAAACACCACCAGAATCACCAGAATGATGGAAAGCACCAGGGTGATTTCAATATCGCGCAGGGAGGCGCGAATCGTGGTGGTGCGGTCCATGACGACATCGAGGTGGATCGCGGGCGAAATCGAAGCCGCCAACTGCGGCAGCAACGCGTACACACGGTCCACCGTGCCGATAATGTTAGCGCCGGGTTGGCGGAAAATGATAATCAGGACAGCCGGCTTGCCATTGGCCAGTCCCATTACGTGGATGTCTTCCACGCTGTCTTGCACGTCAGACACGTCCGCCAGACGGACGGTGGCGCCGTTGCTCTGGTTGGTGTAGACCACTAGCGGGCGATATTGATCGGCGGCTTTGATCTGGTCGTTGTCCGTGACCGTCCAGGCATTGATTGCGTCCGCGACCTCGCCTTTCGGACGGTTGGCATTGGCCGAGCCGAGTGCGGTGCGGATCGAGTCCAACCCTATCCCCAACTTGTTCAGCAGGGTGGGATTCACCTCTGCACGGACAGCCGGACGTGCGGCGCCGCCGACGAACACCTGCCCTACGCCGCTCACTTGCGCCAACTTTTGCGAGAGAATCGAATCGGCGGCGTCATACATGCGGGGCAGGGGAATGGTATCGGAGGTCAGGGAGACGATCAGGATGGGAGCATCGGCGGGGTTGACCTTGCGGTACGTCGGATTCCCCGGCAGGTTCGCCGGCAACTGGCTGCGCGCTGCATTGATTGCCGCCTGCACGTCGCGCGCCGCGGCGTCAATGTTGCGGCTGAGATCGAATTGCAATGTGATTCCGGTGGACCCCAGTTGGCTGGTGGAAGTCATCTGATTCACACCGGCGATGCGTCCGAACTGGCGCTCCAGCGGAGTGGCGACGGCGGACGCCATGGTTTCCGGACTCGCGCCGGGCAGGCTCGCTCCGACAGAGATCACGGGAAAGTCGACCTGAGGCAGGGGCGCTACCGGAAGAAAATTAAAGGCGAGCGCTCCGGATAGCAACAGCGCCAGCGTCAGCAGCGACGTCCCAATCGGCCGTTTAATAAATGGCGCTGAAATACTCATGCTGGTCCCTGAGATGGAATACCGACGCCTACGCTCCCGCGCGCACTGCTCACGTACGTATTGCACCCACGACTCATGTGCACTCCGCAGGCGCGGTGCGCCTGCATCAGTCTGCTGCCACCGGTTCGTCAACAATGGGGTTGCCGATCTTGTACTTCGCGAATCTCTGCGCCAAACGGTCAAACCACAAATACACCACCGGAGTGGTGTAAAGCGTGAGCAACTGGCTCAGCAGCAATCCACCGACGATGGTGATGCCCAGCGGATGCCGCAACTCTGACCCTGTGCCGCGCCCCAGCGCCAGCGGCAAACCGCCTAACAGCGCCGCCATGGTAGTCATCATGATGGGCCGGAACCGCAACAGCGAAGCCTGAAAGATCGCTGCTTCCGGAGGCTTGTGTTCCACGCGCTCCGCTTCCAGGGCGAAGTCAATCATCATAATGGCATTCTTCTTTACGATGCCGATCAGCAAGATGATACCGATCAGCGCCACCACCCCCAGGTCGTTGCCCGTGACCAGCAAGGCAAGAATCGCCCCCACGCCGGCTGAAGGCAGCGTGGAGAGAATGGTTATCGGGTGAATATAGCTTTCATAAAGAACGCCCAGCACGATGTAAACCGTGACGATGGCCGCCAGAATCAGCCACGGTTCGCTGGAGAGCGAATTGCGGAACGCCGCTGCTGTTCCCTGGAAACTGGTGTGCACGCTGGCCGGCATGCCAATCTCTTTCTCTGCGGCTTCTATGGCCTTGGTGGCGTCGCCCAGCGAGGCCCCGGGCGCCAGATTGAAGGAGAGGGTCACCACCGGGAACTGCCCTTGATGGTTGATGGCTAGCGACGCACTCGAAGGTTCCAAATGGGTGAAAGCCGCCAGAGGGACCTGTGTTCCGGTGCTGGATTTCACATACAGGTCCTTCAGCGAGTCCGGAGTCAGGCGGAATTCCGGGCTAACTTCCAACACCACGTGGTATTGGTTGAGCTGGGTGAAGATGGTCGAGACCTGGCGCTGGCCGAAGGCGTCGTAGAGGGTGTTGTCAATCGCCGCCGGGAGAATGCCCAAACGGCCGGCCGTGTCGCGGTCTATCACTAAATCAACCCGCAGGCCGCCGTTCTGCTGGTCGCTGGCGACATCCTGCAGCTGTGGGACCGTGCGCAGCTTGTCCAACAGCCGGGTGGAAACCGTTGCCAGCTCAGTGGCGTCGGTGTCTTCCATCGAATATTGGTATTGCGTACGGCTGACGCGGTCTTCCACAGTCAGGTCCTGCACCGGTTGCATGTAGAGCGTTATGCCTTGCACGCTCGCCAGCTTGGTTTGCAATCTGCGAATGATGTCAGATGCAGTTGCGCTGCGTTCGCTCCGCGGTTTGAGGTTGATCTGAATTCGGCCGGCGTTGGGCGTGGTGTTGGTGCCATCCACTCCAATAAACGATGACAAGCTTTCCACATCTTGATCTTTGAGGATGACGGCAGCCAGCGCCTGCTGTCTTTGGGCTAGCGCTGTAAAAGATACGTTCTGTGGGCCCTCCGAAATGCCAAGAATCAAGCCCGTGTCCTGCACCGGGAAAAAGCCTTTGGGTACGACCACGTAGAGAAACAAGGTCAACACCAGAGTTCCGAGGGTCACCAAGAGGGTTGCGGTCTGATGGCCCAGCACCCACTTCAGGGTGCGGCCGTAGAACTCGATCACGCCGTTGTAGAACCGCTCCGAAGCTTCGTAAAAGCGGCTGTGTTTTTCTCCCCGCGGCTTGAGCAGCTTGGCGCACATCATGGGAGTAAGCGAGAGAGAAACCGCCGCCGAAACCAGAATGGTGACTGCCAGAGTCACCGCAAACTCGCGGAACAGGCGCCCGACGATGTCACCCATGAACAACAGCGGAATCAGCACCGCAATCAGCGAAACCGTCAGCGAAACGATGGTGAAGCCGATCTGCCCGGCCCCTTCCAGCGCGGCGTTCAGAGGCGAGTATCCCTGTTCCAGATAGCGGTCAATGTTCTCGATCATCACGATGGCGTCATCCACCACAAACCCGGTGGAAATCGTCAACGCCATGAGCGTGAGGTTATTCAGGCTGTAGCCCAGCAGATACATCACGGCAAACGTGCCCACCATCGAGAGGGGCACAGCGACGCTGGGGATGATGGTGGCGTAAACATTCCGCAGGAAAAGGAAAATCACCAACACCACCAGCACCACGGTGAGCATAAGCTCGAACTGGACGTCTTCGACTGATGCGCGGATGGTGATGGTGCGGTCAGTGAGGATCTGGAGTCCCACCGAAGTGGGCAAAGACGCCTTCAGCTGCGGCAGCAGCTTCTTGATGCGGTCCACGACGGTAATGATGTTGGCGCCCGGCTGGCGTTGAATGTTGACGATCACCGCCGGGGTCAGGTTCATCCAGGCCGCCTGCTGAACGTTCTCCACGCTGTCGGTGACGGTAGCCACATCACTCAAGCGCACCGGCGCGCCATTCCGGTATGCCACAACAATCGAACGATACTGGTCGCTGGAGACCAGTTGGTCGTTGGCGCCGATGGTATAGGACTGGCGCGGGCCGTCGAGCGTGCCCTTGGCCTGATCAACGTTTGCCGCCGCCAGTGCAGTGCGCAAGTCCTCCAGGCTCATTCCATAAGCAGCCAGGGCCGTTGGATTGGCCTGAATGCGGACCGCCGGCTTCTGGCCGCCGCTAATGGAAACCAGTCCTACGCCGGGCAGTTGAGAGATTTTTTGCGCCAGCGCGGTATCGGCCAGATCCTCGACCTTGGAGAGCTGCAGGGTATCTGAGGTCATGGCCAGGGTGAGAATTGGCGCGTCGGCGGGGTTCACTTTGCTGTAAATCGGCGGATTGGGCAAATCCACCGGGAGGTACGTGCCGCTGGCATTGATGGCCGCCTGCACTTCCTGCTCGGCCACGTCAATATTCTGGTCCAGATTGAACTGCAGGGTGATGACCGAGCTGCTGAACGAACTCGTCGAGGTCATCTGATTCAGCCCCGGCACCTGGCCGAATTGCCGCTCCAGCGGCGCGGTGACGGAGGATGCGATGACTTCGGGGTCGGCCCCAGGGTAGAAAGTCGCGACCTGAATGGTTGGGTAATCTACCTCGGGCAAGGCGGATACCGGCAGCTCCCGGTAGGCGACCATGCCTACCAGCAGCAGCCCAACCATCAGCAGCGACGTCGCCACCGGCCGAAGGATGAATAATCGCGACGGGCCGGTGGTTTGTGCGATTTTTGGCCCCGCAGCTGGCCCCGCAGGCTCGGTTTCGCTCGCATTCGTGGTCGGATTATCTGTCACCAGTGCCTGCCTGACTTGTCCGGTTCATGCTTGTGATCCAGAACATAGCCGATAGTTCGCCGATCGAGGCGCCTAGGCCTGCTCAGAGGACGCTGAACAACTGCTTCACCGCCCCTTGGCGCCCGACCCTGGGGACCCGCCTCCAGCCAAGGGGGAAGCGTGGCTCCCGCCTGGACTCGGGCTGCGCGGCTCTACCCGGCTCTTGTCCTGCAGCTTATCCTGGCCGTCGGTGACAACCGTTTCGTTCGGAGCCAGCCCGCTCGCGATCGCGGTCAGGTTGCCCTGGGTGATCGCCACCGTCACCGGACGAACCTCGACGGTTTTGTCCGGCTTCACCACGAACACATACGATCCTTGCTGGCCGCGCTGAATGGCGGCCGCCGGCACCACCGTGGCGTTCTTGCGAGTCTCCAGGAGAAGGTGCGTATTCACGAATTGGTTCGGCCACAGGGCTTCGTCTTTGTTGGGAAAAATGGCCTTCAGACGAACCGTCCCGGTAGTCTGGTCAATCTGGTTGTCCACGGTGAGCAAGGTGCCCGTGGCCAGCTTGGTTTGGTCGTCGCGGCTGTAGGCGTCAGCCTCGAGCGTTCCTTTGTGCATCCGCTCCGCCACGGCTGGAAGTTGGTCCTCAGGAAGGGTAAAGATCACGGCAATGGGCTGCAGTTGTGTGATCACCAGCATGGCGTTGGTATCGGTGGCGTGCACCATATTGCCGATGTCCACCAGGCGCAGGCCGATCCGCCCGCTTACCGGCGCGGTGATGCGGCAATACACCAGCTGTAACTTGGCGTTGTCAATCGTTGCCTGATCGTTGCGGACGGTACCATCGAGCTGATTCACCGTCGCCAACTGAGTGTCCACCTGTTGCTGCGACATCGCCCCGGAGGCTTCCAAAAGGCCTTTGAAGCGTTCGTAGTTCAATTTGGCGTCCCGGAGTTGCGCCTGGTCGCGAAACAATTGCGCCTGGGCCTGCTCCAGTTGAACCTGATAGGGCCGGGGATCAATCACCGCCAACAGATCGCCTTTGTTGACGTGCTGCCCTTCTTTGAATGCCACTTCCACTAGCTGCCCGTCTACCCGGCTCTTTATACTCACCGTGTTGAAGGCCGTAACCGAGCCCAGACCATTGAGGTAAACCGGCATGTCCTCCTGTTTGGCGACCGCCACCGTGACCGGCATGACCTGGTTCAGAGCCGCGCGGGCGCTGGAGGGCGCAGAGTCTTTGCCGCATCCCGCCGCTAGCAAGAAGAAAAGCAGCGCAACCGCAAAACTGACCGACCGCCGGAAAACCGCAGTACGCCTGCCACGCAGGCGGCGCCAAGCAACAAGTGTGGAATTACCTGAGGCCGCGGGCGTCGCGGAAGCGTTTCTCATTTGCGAATGACCCCTGTCGTGAGGAAGTGTGGCACCCAACTATGATATATCCCCGACTAGTATTGTTGGACGAGCCAGGAGGCAAGCCGGTTGCGAAAAATGGCTGCAAAATCGGAATATTGTTGATCATCTCGCCAACTGAGGGCGTGGGGTGTAAAGTTTTGTAAAACTTGGTACTTATTCATTTAGGGATTGTAAGAAATTCAACGCAATCTGAGGGCGCGAGCAAACGCGAGTTTCTGAGGCGGCCGTCTCCGCGCGCTCAGCCGACGTTCTCAGCGATTTCGAGGTTTCATGATTGTGACAATCCCCAACAATCTCGGCAAAATCCTAAAGCGCTAACATCGCTGAGAGCATCCGTTGAGCACGCAGAGGAATTTGTAGGCAAAGGCCGCCGGACAAGCCGGACTAAGCTGAACATTGAAGACTAAAGACCGGCGACCGACGACCGACAACTCCTTGACACAGCTTTGGGCAGGCGATACAGTATGGCATCTCATTTAAGCAGTTGCGTTTTCCAGATACGAGCTTATGAGCAGACTCGTCGCGCGCCGGATTCGAGTAAAGGTAGTAGGCGTACGAGTACGAGTACGTGTCTCCGCCGCCTCGGTCTGGAGGGCATGAGTGAGCTGATTCAGCAATCATAGGAAGCTCCCAAACCCACCGAGCCAGAGGCGCTGGCCAGGTGGGTTTTTGGTTTTAGTGGTCAGTGGTTAGTGCCTGGTGGTCAGTGGCTAGCTGTTAATGGTTAGCGGGCGCGGCTTTTTCTGGCCACTAGCCACTGCCTACTGAGAAAGGTTTCATTATGGCGAATGACAAGACATTGACCGGCTCGCGAATCCTGTGGGAATGCCTGGAGCGCGAAGGGGTAAAGCACATTTTCGGCTATCCCGGTGGCGCGATCCTGCCTGCCTATGACGCCCTGAAACATAGTTCGATCCACCACATTCTCGTGCGCCACGAGCAGGGCGCAACTCACATGGCCGACGGCTACGCCCGCGCCACCGGCGGCGTAGGTGTGGCCGTGGCAACTTCCGGTCCTGGGGCAACCAACATGGTGACCGGCATCGCCACCGCCATGATGGACTCCTCTCCCATCGTCTGTATTACTGGGCAAGTGGGCAGCAAGCTGCTCGGCTCCGACGCGTTTCAGGAAACCGACATCACCGGCGTCACTCTGCCCATCACCAAGCACAATTACCTCGTCACCCGCGCAGATGAAGTGGCCGCTACCGTGCGCGAGGCGTTTTATGTTGCCAAGTCTGGCCGCCCTGGTCCCGTGCTCATTGACATCACCAAAGATGCCCAGCAAAGCTCCGCCGAGTTCGATTGGGAAGCTGCCGCGCCAAAAATGCGCGGCTACCGCCCTGATCTTTCGCCGGAAAAAGAGGAATACGACCAGGCGCTGGAGTTGATTCGTAACGCCAAGCGGCCGTTGATCCTTGGCGGCCACGGAATCTTAGTCTCCGGCGCAGAGATGGAGCTGCAGATGTTCGCGGAGCGCGCCTGCGTTCCAGTGGCGCTGACGCTGCTCGGACTCGGCGGCCTGCCCGCCTCGCATCACCTCAACCTCGGCATGATGGGAATGCACGGCGAAGCTTGGGTGAACACGGCCATTCAGGAAGCCGATCTGCTACTGGCTTTTGGCATGCGCTTTGACGACCGCGTGACCGGAAACATCAAAACCTACGCACCGAATTCGAAGAAGATCCACGTCGAGATTGACCCCGCGGAGATCAACAAGAACGTTAAGGTGGATGTTGCCTTGGTTGGCGATCTGCGCAAGATCTTGCAGGAGCTACTACCGCGCGTAGAGGCCACCGACCGCCGCGAATGGATGGCGCGCATCAGCGACCTGAAGGGCGATTCCGCCGTCCGCGACATTCAGAACCTGCCCGACAGCGGCCATCTCTACGCTGCCCACGTCATCAACGATCTTTGGCGCGAAACCCGCCACGGCGACACTATCGTGGTTACCGATGTCGGCCAGCACCAGATGTGGGAGGCGCAATACTACAAGCACGAAACGCCACGGTCGTTAATTACTTCTGGTGGACTGGGCACGATGGGATTCGCCCTGCCCGCGGGAATTGGCGCTAAGGTCGCCCGCCCTGAGGCTGACGTTTGGGTTGTGCCCGGTGATGGCGGCTTCCAGATGACTATGTGTGAGTTGGCCACCATCGTTCAAGAGAAAATTAAAGTCAACATCGCGATCATCAACAATGGGTTTCTGGGCATGGTTCGGCAGTGGCAGGAGTTTTTCTACGACAAGAATTACGAAGCGACTCCATTGATCAGCCCGGATTTCGTGAAGCTGGGCGAGGCTTACGGGATTCGCAGCTATGCAGTGAAGCGGCGCAGTGAAGTCGTACCCACGGTACAGGCCGCGCGCGAGCACAACGGCCCGGTACTCATAGACTTCCAGGTGGAAAAAGAAGATACGGTTTATCCCATGGTGGCCGCGGGAGCCAGCTTGCATGAGATGATCCGGCGTCCGAATCCGTTGATGGAAACAGGAGACGACGAGTAGGTTTCCTTCGTGAAACTTCGTGTCCTTGGGGGTTCTTTTGATCTCCCAAGGTGCACGGCAAAAAGCAACCACCAAGGACACGAAGTTCCACAAAGGCTTCACGAAGGAAGACGAGAACGCATTTATGCTGCATACATTCGTGGTTTATGTCGAAAACAAGCCGGGTGTGCTGACGCGCGTGTCATCGCTGTTCCGCCGCCGCGGCTTCAACATTGATTCGCTCACGGTTGGCCGCACCGAAAAGCCGGACGTCTCGCGCATGACCATTGTCGTGGATTCCAACGAAGATCAGGCGCGGCGCATCGTGGCCAATGTTTACAAACTGGTGAATGTGCTGTACGTGGATGATGTCACCGACGAGCCCGCCATCACCCGCGACTTGGCGCTGATCAAAGTCGGGGCTGCGCATGGTGGCCGCTCCCATGTGCTGGAACTCGCGGCAGTTTTCCGCGCGCGCGTGGTAGATGTTGCGCCCGAATCGCTCACCATGGAAATCACCGGCGGCGAGGACAAGATTGATGGCCTGCTGGAAGTGCTGCGCCCCTACGGGTTGCTGGAAGTGGTGCGGACGGGAATCGTGGCTATGCGGCGGGGAGCGAAGACTTCAGGCAAGGCCGAAGGCAAGCCCAACGGCAAGACCGCAGCGGCCGACGACGGCAGCGTTTCGTACTCGGTATAGCTAAAGCGGGCTTGCTCGCGTCGAGTTCAGCAACAATCCCTGATTTGTAATTTGGTAATCGGGTAATTTGTAATTTAAAAGCACCCGGAGACCCGGCGTTTTCACAAATTACAAATTACCGATTACAAAATTACAAATTCTCCCAAGGAGCTTTGAATGGCGAAGCTTTATCACGATGCAGATGCGGATTTATCCCTGATTCAAGCGAAAAAAGTTGCCGTCATCGGCTACGGATCGCAAGGCCACGCCCACGCCCTCAACCTGAAAGACAGCGGCGTTGAAGTGCGCGTCGGCCTGCATGAAGGCAGCGCCTCGCGGGCCAAAGCCGAAGCTGCCGGCCTTAAGGTCAGCAGCGTTTCTGACGCCTCAGCCTGGGCGGATGTGATCATGGTCCTCATCCCCGACACAACTCAGGGCGAAGTTTACAAGCGCGACATCGCGCCCAACCTCAAAGCCGGCAAAACTCTGATGTTCGCCCACGGTTTCAACATCCGCTTCGGCACCATTGCCCCGCCGAAAGATGTTGACGTCTCCATGATCGCGCCCAAGGCCCCCGGCCATCGCGTGCGCGAAGTATTCGTCGAAGGCGGAGGCACGCCGGCACTGCTTGCGGTCCATCAGGATGCCAGCGGCAAAGCCAAACAACTGGCGCTTTCTTATGCCAAAGCATTAGGCACCACCCGCGCGGGCGTAATTGAAACCACATTTGCGGAAGAGACAGAGACCGACCTTTTCGGCGAGCAGGCAGTGCTCTGCGGAGGCACCAGCGCCCTAGTGAAGGCCGGTTTTCAAACTCTCGTGGACGCCGGTTACCAGCCCGAGATCGCCTATTTCGAGTGCATGCACGAACTCAAGCTGATCGTGGACCTCATGTACCGGGGCGGCCTTAACTACATGCGCTATTCCGTGAGCGACACCGCCGAGCACGGCGACTATACCGGTGGCCCGCGCATCGTGACCGACGAAACCCGCAAAACCATGAAGCAGATGTTGAAGGAAATTCAGGACGGAACTTACGCCAAGAACTGGATCAAAGAAAACGAAATTGGCCGCCCCTGGTTCAAGAAAGTGCGGGAGCAGGAACAGCAACAATTGCTGGAGGAAATCGGCGCAGAACTGCGGAGCCACATGCCCTTCCTTGATCCGGTCAACATTAAGCAGAAGTAATCACAGACGAAACGAGGGTAACGCAGGGCCAGCTTCGCCGGCCGCCCGAGGGCTGCGCCTCATGCGATTGACGTGAGTGCACGTGTCCTTGAACTCGGGACCAGCCAACGGCTAACGGCCAACGACTAACTGCCAACCAAATGACTAACGTACAAGGACTAATGGCCAAATGGACAAATCTCCAACTGTCCTATAATCGTGGCTGAAATCACAGCGGTCAGCAGGCTGTTGATTACCCAGCAAAAAATGCCGGAAATCACTACGCAGGAAGTCGTCGAAAAGGCGGTTTCTCAAGTCATTGAGAGCCATCGTGCGCAACTGCAGGACCAACTGGTGCGCCGCGTCCTGGAAGCCCTGGAGCTCGAACCGGCCTCCGGCGCGCGCGGAGAAACTACGGCTGACGCCCTGCTCAAGTCCGTGGCGGCGATTTACAGCGGCAGCACCCAGAAAGAAATCCTGCGCACGCTGCTCGACAATACCGTGCGCTACAGCGGCCGCGCGGCGCTGTTCATCGTGAAGGGCAATGCCGGTACAGGCTGGCAGGGGCGCGGCTTCGCCAACAATGAAGACGTCAAAGACTTCGCTCTTGATATCACCAATGGAATTGCAGGGCGCGCCGTGCAGTCGCGCACCGTGTTTGCCGGCAGCGCGGCAGGGATGGACTCGAACTTCAAGGTGCGCTTCCACACTCCCCAGGATGACCGGGCGATCGTATTGCCGTTGCTGCTGAAGGACAAAGTCGCGGCGCTCGTTTACGCCGACGCTGGAATCGAGCCCGGCGGACCTTTGGATGCGGCCGCGCTGGAATTGCTGGTGGTCGCAACCGGGGCCTGGCTGGAAGTGAACGCCCTGCGTAAGCAGGCGCACAAGGAAGGCCAGCCGGAAGCAGCCGTGGAGAAGCCGCAACCCGCGCCCTCGCCGGTGCAAGCCGCCGCTGCTCCTTCGTTCGATCCATTTGCCTCTCACGCTCCCATGCACGCTGCGGCGGCGGTGGCTTCCGCGACAGCAACCGAGCAGAGTACAGCAGTTGCGGCGAGCGAAGCGCCCGCCATCGAGCTCCCGGCGCTACCGGTTACGGAAGCGCCTCCGGCAGAGGTTGCCGTCTCGTCCGAATTCTCACCTGAAGACGCTGATCTTCACCGCAAGGCCCAACGCTTTGCCCGCTTGCTGGTTGATGAAATCAAGTTGTATAACCAAAGCAAGGTGGCAGAAGGGCGCGAGGCCAGAGACCTGTACGACCGCCTGCGGGAAGACATTGAAAAAAGCCGCGCCACCTACGACAAGCGCTACGGCACTACGGTGGCAGCCAGCGCCGGATATTTTCAGAATGAACTCATTCAGAATCTGGCGGGGGGCGATCCCTCGGTACTGGGCGCTAATTTTCCTCTCTAGCAGGTAAGGCGTTTTGCGTCAGCCAAAATGGGTTTCCGTTCTGCTTCTGGCGGCTTGCTGCGGCCTGCCGCCATGCTTCGTTCCGCGTGCCTTGGCAACGGGGTCATCCGCGAAAACCGCTAGCGCCAAGAGGAAATCGGCAAAAAAGAAAAAACCCGCTCACAGGCGTTCTTCTTTGCGGGTCCGCCGCATGCGGCAGGCCTTTGTGGCCTCCGCCAGTCTGAAGCCCATGGCGCGGCAATTGATTCAGGAGCGTTCCCCGGCGGCTTACACCGGCGTCGAAACCTATGCCCGCCGGCACACAAAGGAAGACGCCGGCGCGCTGGCCTGGCTGGTCGTGGGATATGCTCACGTGCTGGATCGCGATTTCGCCAAGGCAATTGATCCCCTCAACCGCGCCAAGCCCAACGCGGGGGACCTGGGCGACTATGTGGACTACTATCTGGCCGATTGCTACTTCCAGACCGGACACATGCCGGAAGCAGAGGCCATCCTCAACGATTTCGGCAATAATTTCCCTGACTCACTGTTGCTGCGCGACGCACGCGTTCTCTACGCCAACGCGTTGTTGTCCGACAACCGTCCGCAGGATGCCGTGGCCTTGCTGGAAGAAGACCGCGAGCCTGTGCGGGCGGATTTGGAGTTGGTTCTCGGCCGTGCATATGCCACCGCCGGAGAAAATGCGAAGGCCATCATCACGCTGCGCAACCTCTACTTCACCATGCCGCTGAGCGGCGAGGCGGATACTGCAGAGGCCGAACTGAGGAAGCTGCCGGCAATTCCGTCACTTTCTCCGCCCGGTTTCAGCGACCACAAAACCCGGGCTGATCTGCTGCTAAGAGGCAAACGCTACAACGATGCCGCCGGCGAATATCGTGAGCTGGTGAACCAGGCGAATCCTGAGCAGAAGCCGGCCATGCAACTGGCGCTGGCGACCGCTCTGCGGCACGGCGGGAATGAGCGCGAAGCCAAACAGATACTGGAATCTGTTGCGGCTCCGACCGGCGAACTCGAAGCCGAGCGGATATTCAACCTGGGAGAGATCGCTCGGGCGGCGAACGACAACGATGAATTCTTCCGCCTGCTGGACCAGCTGCGGCAGGCAGCTCCCACCAGCCCGTGGCTGGAGCAGGCTTTGCTCTCAGCCGGAAATATTTATCTACTCAAGCCTGATTACGACCGCGCCATTGACTGCTATCGCGAACTGCAGGAGCGCTTTCCCGACGCAGGCCGGGCGGCATACGCACACTGGAAGGTTGCCTGGCTCAGCCTGCGCATGGGGCGCAACGACGCGGCCAAGGCCGAGTTCGAAAAGCAGATCGCGCTCTATCCGGCCTCGGCTGAGGTGCCGGCCGCGCTCTACTGGCGCGGCCGCCTGGCCGAAGAAGACAATGAGCCGGCCAAAGCCCGCGCTTATTACGAGAAGCTCTCTTCGCGCTTTCAGAACTATTACTACGGCGAGTTGGCGCGTCAGCGGCTGAGTAAACTCAAAGATGACAGCGAGCCCATCCATTACGCCCTGCTTGACCGCGTTCCGCCCATCAACGGTAGCCCTAAGGTCACCGAAGATGAAGTTCCCACCGACAGCGTCCGAGTGCAGAAAGCTGAGCTGCTGGAAAATGGCGGCCTAGTGGATTTTGCCGTCCGCGAACTGCAAGCTACGCCCGCTGAAGAGAGGGGCAACTGGGTACCGGCTGAAATCGCCCGCCTCTACCAGGACATGGGCCGCTACGATATGGCCATTGATGCGCTTAAGCGCGCCGCGCCCAATTACTTTGCGGTAGACCTTCCCGCACTGCCACGGCCTTACTGGGAGGGCCTGTTTCCCAAGCCCTATTGGGTGGATCTGAAGCGCTTCGCAACCGACAACGATCTCGATCCCTATCTTGTGGCTTCGCTTATCCGCCAGGAATCCGCCTTCAACGCCAGCGCAGTCTCGGCCAAGAACGCGGTCGGTCTGATGCAGTTGCTGCCGAAGACTGGAAGATTGGTAGCCAGGCAGGAAAAATTAAGACACTTTGCCGCGCCACAGCTATTTACTCCCTCGGTAAACCTGAAGCTCGGCACCCGTTACTTCCGCGGCATGGTGGACCGCTTCGGCTCATTCGAATACGCGCTGGCCGCCTATAATGCCGGCACCGAGCGGGTGGATGACTGGCTCAAAATGGGGAAATACCGCGACCCCCAGGAATTCGTGGAGTCCATTCCTTTTACTGAAACCCGCGAGTACGTCGAGGCCATCCTCCGCAACCAGAATCTGTACCGCAAGCTGTACGGAACCCCGTAAGCTCGCAAGCAAGACCAAACCTTCGTGCTGCCTTCGTGAACCTTCGTGTTCTTGGTGGTTGCCTTTTCCCGACCGCCAAAAAGCAACCACAAAGGACACGAAGGTTCACGAAGGTTTTACGCCGATTTCTCTGCCGTTGTTGATTTTGCGAAGAAGACCTCGATCACCAGCAATCCCGCCCCAATCACAATCGCACTATCGGCCACATTGAACGCCGGCCAGGCGTAGCTGCCGATGTAGAAAAGCAGAAAGTCCACAACCCGGCCGGTCAGCAGACGATCCCACAGATTGCCCAGCGCTCCGCCTAGGATGAGCGCCAGGCCGAGGCCGGTCGTGGCCATGGTGTGAGTATTGCGCCAGAGCAGAGTGAGCACCACTACCAGCGCGACAATGGAAAACACGACCAGCATCGCCATTTTCCATTGCGAGGGCGAGTTGGCAAAAAGGCTGAAAGCAGCGCCGCGGTTTTCGACGTGAGTGATGTAGAAGAATCCGCCGATCACCTTGATGCTGTCATGCGGCGCGATGTCCTTGGCGATGAGCCACTTTGTTGCGCGGTCGAAGGCGAGCACCAGCGCGGCGACCAGGAAGTGGAAACGAAGGGTAGGGTGAAAGCGAATCATGCGTACTTCAGAATTCTAACTTGTCGTTTGCTTTCATAGAGGCTGCCACTTTTTGTTCGGCTGGATTTATAAATTGCCATCCCGAGCGGGGCGAACAACTGTGTGTTTTGCTGTCGGCGATGAACCGCAGTCGAGTTCGCTTCGCCCAGCACGACAAGAGGGGATGGTCGTCGAAACAACTAGCAGTCTTCTGCCCCAATTTCCTTGAGCACCGCGCTGCAGCGCTCGCACACGGTCGGGTACACCGCATCCTCTCCCACGCGCGTCGAATAATTCCAGCAGCGCTCGCACTTCTGGCCTGCGGCCCTGCCGACCTTAACTCTCACCGCACCCGTCCCGTTCCCAGATGCCGCCGGCTCCAGGCTGACCTGCGAAACGATGAAGATATAGCGCAACTGATCCGCATGGCGAGCCAGCACCGAATACAGAGGCCCGCCCGCGCTAATCGTGACTTGCGCCTCCAGCGGGCCGCCGATCAGCTTGTCGTTGCGCGCTTCCTCCAGCGCCTTGAGTACTTCTTCACGCACGCCGCGCAAAGCCGTCCAGTCTTCCTCCTGCTTGAGGTTCGTTTCGACTTGAGCGTCGCCGAGAATCTCCGCAGTCGTCGGGAATCTGCCCACGTGTACGCTTTCGAGCCGATCGGAAACTGCGGGCAAGTATTGCCAGACTTCCTCGCAGGTAAAACTCGTGATGGGCGCGAGCAGCCGCACCAAAGCTTCGCCAATGCGCCAGATCGCCGTCTGCGCTGAGCGCCGGGCAGGTGAATTCGGCGCGGCGGTGTACAGTCGGTCTTTAAGCACGTCGAAATAGAACGCACTCAACTCCACGATGCAAAAGTGGTTGATGCGGTGGTAAATCTTGTGGAAAGCGAATTCCTCGTACGATTGCGTGACGTCGGCCGCCATGGCGCACGCCTGACGCAGCATGTACTGATCAATTTCCTCCATCTTCGCAAAGGGAACAGCGTCCTTCGCCGGGTCGAACCCGTAAAGATTGCCCAGAACGTAGCGAAACGTATTGCGAATCTTGCGGTAGTTCTCCGCCAGACGCCGCATCAGGTTTTCGGAGCCCACAACGTCTTCGCGGAAATCCACCGACGCAACCCACAGCCGCACAATCTCGCCGCCCAGCCGGTTGGCGATGTCCACCGGATCTACGTCATTGCCGCGCGACTTCGACATAGCCTGGCCCTGCTCGTCGAGCGTCCAACCGGGACTGACCACCATGCGGTAGGGCGCCTTGCCTTCGAATCCCATGGCGCAGAGCAGGGAAGAGTGGAACCAGCCGCGGAACTGGTCTCCGCCTTCGAGGTACAGGTCGGCGGGCCAGGGTAGATTGGGCTCGTGGCCGAGCACCGCCGCGTGGCTCGATCCCGACTCAAACCACACGTCAAGAATATCGGTTTCCTTTTCGAATTTCGTGCGTCCGCACTTTGCGCACTTCGTCTCTTTAGCCAGTAGAGCGTCGGCCGCAGGCGTGTACCAGGCGTCGGCGCCCGACTGGGCAAAAAAGTCCACCACTTTGCGATTGATTGCCGGGTCGTTCAGCGGAAGGCCACAATTCTCGCAGAGAAAAATAGCAATCGGCACGCCCCAAATCCGCTGGCGGGAAATGCACCAATCCGGCCGCGTTGCAATCATGTTGGAGATGCGCTCTTCGCCCCACGCCGGGTCCCACTTCACTTTCTTGATCTCGTCAAGCGTGCGGCTGCGCAGCGTTCCGCCACCCTCCATAGGCGTTTCCATGGAGATGAACCACTGCTCGGTGGCGCGGAAAATAATGGGGTTGTGGCAGCGCCAGCAATGGGGATACGAGTGTTCCACCTTTTCCGAATGCAGCAGCACGCCCCGCGCTTTCAGAAGTTCGACGATGGGATCGTTGGCGGCAAACACTTTCTTGCCCTCATACTCCGGCAGGCCGTTATGCATCACGCCGGCCTCGTCCACGTTGGTGGTGAGGTCGAGCTTGTATTTCACACCGGTATTGAAGTCGTCGGCACCGTGGGAGGGTGCGGTATGCACCACGCCCGTGCCAGTGTCCATGGTTACGTAGTCGGCGACCACGCCCAGTACCCGGCGCTGCTCCCAGGGCAGAAATGGGTGATAGAACCAGGTATTTTCCAGGACTCTGCCGGGAAAGCGGGCCACCGGCTTGTCATCCGGGAAGCCGCATTTTTCTGCGGTAACCTGCGTCAGTTTTTCAGCGACGATGTATATGTCTTTTTCCGCCTCAAGAGCCACGTACTCTTCGTCGGGATGAAAAGCCACCGCCATGGAAGCCGGCAGGGTCCACGGAGTGGTGGTCCAGATAATGGTCGAGATTGGCTTGCCGCAGTGAATGCGGGCTTCCGCCAAGGCGGGATCAATCGTGCGCGGATCAGACTGCAGCCCATACTTTACCCAGACCGTCGGGCTGATGTGGTTTTCGTATTCGACCTCAGCCTCGGCCAGCGCGGTTTTGTCGTGAATGCACCAATACACCGAGCGCAGGCCCTTGTAGACAAATCCCTTCTCCAGAAACGCATAGAGAATCTCCAGCACCACCGACTCATACTGCGGCGTCATGGTGGAGTAGGGATTGTCGAAACGGCCGAACACTCCGATGCGCTTGAACTGCTGGCGCTGCAGGTCGAGATATTTTTCCGCGTACTTACGGCAGGCCAGCCGTACCTCAACCGGCTTCATCTGCAGTTTCTTGCCGCCCAGTTCCTTGTCAATTTTGATTTCGATGGGCAAGCCATGGCAGTCCCAGCCCGGCACATACGGCGAATCGAACCCAGCCATGGTTTTACTCTTCACGATGAAATCTTTTAAACACTTGTTAAGCGCAGTACCCAGGTGGATCGGTCCGTTGGCGTAGGGCGGACCGTCATGCAGCACGTACATTGGGGCTCCTTGGCGCGCCTGCCGGATACGTTCGTAAACTTTTGTCTGCTCCCAATGCTCCAGCATCTTGGGCTCGTTCTGCGGGAGGTTGGCCTTCATGGGGAAGGCAGTCTGGGGCAGATTGATGGTGGTTTTCAGGTCCAGCGGCACTCGGCAAATTTCTCCCAAATGGTTGATTTTTCACATTATATGGAGTGAAAGGCGGCAACGTCTATCCAGCGACCACTGTCCGGGTGGACAAACCTGATTGGCCCTCCAGTAAGGCCCACGGAAATGCACTGTCGTAAATTGCAAAAAACCGTGTACAATTTTGCATACGTAGTTCCCCGCTACGAGCATCCAAAGATTATCAGCGCTAGCCGAGCCTGCCTGCACGCCGGACGAGAGTTAGCGGCAGGAGCCATTTTTGGTACTGGTGACGGGATGCAACTTGGCATCATATCTGCTCATCAATTGAGAAGAGGAACATAGCAACTTCCTGGACGGAAATTTCGGGCCCCGAATATGCCTACACTCGACGAACCCCGCACCGAGAGCTCTCCCGAACTGAATCTCCTCCTGCCCAAGGAGACTTTGGATCAGCCGCTGTGGAAGTCTCTGTTCCGCAATCTCGACGATCTTTTCTTCCCCAAGAAGCTGCCCCCACTGGTGCTGACGTCGCGGCCGCTGGCAGTGCGCGACATCTGGGGTTTCTACAACTACAAAAAGAACGGCGTGCTGGGCTCGACCGGGTTGCACATTCTGGCCCTGCTGCTGATCATCGGCGGGACAATTCTCGCCCGCCGAATGGTAAAGGCGATGACGCCGACCGGTCATGTGATGGCGGTGATTTCGCCCGATGAGGTTCCAGCCCTGCCGCCTTCCCGGACGCAAGCGGGCGGCGGGGGCGGCGGCGGGGACCGCGACAAGTTCCAGGCATCGAAAGGCAAGCTGCCGAAATTTTCCATGCAACAGATCACTCCGCCGATGGTGGTGGTACGGAATGAAAATCCCAAGCTGGCCGTTGAGCCCACGGTAGTGGTGCCGCCGCAGATCAAGCTCGCCAGCAATATGCCGAACCTGGGCGACCCGATGTCGCACCTGCCTGATGGCCCTCCTTCGAATGGAACCGGTTTCGGTGGTGGAATTGGTTCGGGTTCCGGCGGCGGCGTAGGCTCGGGCGAGGGACCCGGAGTTGGACCGGGCCGCGGCGGTGGAATCGGCGGCGGCGTGTTCCGCGTAGGCGGCGGGGTTTCAGCGCCGCGCGCCCTGTATGCGCCCGATCCCGAGTATTCGGAAGAAGCCCGCAAGGCCAAATTTCAGGGCACCTGTGTATTGTGGCTGGTGGTTGGGCCGGATGGCCGCGCGCGCGATATTCGCGTGACCCGCAGTCTGGGGCTCGGTCTGGATGAAAAAGCCATTGAAGCCGTGAAGCAATGGAAGTTCGAGCCGGCGATGAAAGACGGCAAGCCGGTAGCGGTAGAGATTAACGTCGAAGTCAGCTTCCGGCTGTATTGAGTGCAGGCGGGGCGTCCCCGCACGGGCGTCCCTTTTCTCAGGTTAAGCTAGGATTTTTCCCGCTCCCGCACGGGCGAGGAAGCCCGCGCTTACATCTCAATCGTCACTCCTTCAAATCCACATGTTCCACCTGAGCGATCGGCCGCCCCAAGAAGCGTGTCCCCAGGCGCCGGAACTTTTCAGCTGAATCGGTAGCAAAGAACCGTAGACGCGACGCGCCCGGCCCCGTGCCGCCATCGAGCATGCCCGCCACTGCCTGCGCGGTAGATTCCGCCGAGTCCACAATCGTCACGTGCGCCGGCGCAACCCGCTGCAAAAGCGGCTTGAGCAGCGGATAGTGCGTGCACCCCAGAACCATCACGTCCGCGGCGGCAAAGCCGTCGCCGAAAGCTTCTTCCAGGTAGATGCGCGCCACCTCCTCGGTAACCGCATGGTCAACCCATCCTTCTTCCACCAGGGGCACAAGCAGCGGGCAAGCTTTCTCGCGCGCTTCGACGCCGCGAGCTTCGAGGGCTTTCAAGTAAGCGTGGCTGCTGACGGTGGCCTCCGTTCCGAGGACCACGACCCTGCGGTTCTTACTAGCCGCGGAGGCGCGCTCAGCGCCGGGTTCAACGACGCCAACGACCGGAATCTGCACTGCCTGCTTAATCTGATCCAGGGCCAGTGCAGTCGCCGTGTTGCAGGCGATCACCAGCATTTGCGCCCCGCTTTGCTGCAGATAGTGCGCAGCCTCGACCGCGTACTTGGCCACGGTTTCAGTGGACTTCGATCCGTAGGGAAGACGGGCGGTGTCGCCGAAGTACAGATAATCAGCGCCGGGGACGGCTTCAAGTAAAGCTTTAAGTACGGTCAAGCCGCCGAATCCGGAATCGAACACACCGATGGTGGTTTCTAGCACGAAAACAGTGTACACTATTTTGGTATGAAAAACGTAACCCTCAGCGCTGAAGAACACCTCATCGAGCAGGCGCGACAGGTCGCACGGTCTCAACATCGGACGCTCAACGATGCATTCCGCGAGTGGCTGGCACAATACGCGCAGCAGTCAGGAGCTGCAAGCGAATTTGAGGCCTTAATGCGGCGGCTCAAACACGTGCGCTCCCGCGGGCCTTACACCCGAGATGAAATGAATGAGCGATAGGTTCTTCCTCGACACCAACGTCCTCGCGTACACATTCGATGTGGGCGCGCCCAAGAAAGCGCGCGTTGCGACAAAGTTGGTGCATCACGCAATCGGAACCCGGCAAGGCGTCGTCAGTTTTCAAGTGGTGCAGGAATTCTTCCAGGTTGCGTTTCGCCGCTTTCCAGATCCATTCTCGGTCGCTGATGCAGAGCAGTACCTGGCAACGGTTTTCCGCCCTCTACTGGCGGTTCATTCTTCTCCGGCTTTGTACCTTGAAGGGCTTCGACTCCGTTCCAAATTTCGTCTCGCTTGGTATGACTCATTGATCGTCGCGGCGGCGCTGCAAGCGGAGTGCGAGACTCTCTATAGCGAGGACTTTCAACACGGGCAAGAGATCGAGGGACTCCAGATACAGAATCCGTTTCTGATGGATGAGCGCAAGAACTAGTCGAACTTCCTAACGAACGCTGCGTCGACTTTGGGCGTGAAGTCTGTCCCCTTCATCCGCGACAGCGCAGCACGCTCCTGGCGGAATTGGCGAACCATGCGGGCAGGTGCGGGGATGGCCTAGAAAAGTGCAAATCTTGTCGGTGGCGCCGGGAGAGAGCACGTGCTCGAACTTGCAAGCCTGCTGCTCGATTTCGGTTTCGCTGTCCATGGCCAGGCTGTCGGTGAACAGGCGCTCAGCCAGGCGGTGCCGGCGGATCACATCGGCAGCCCGCTGCCGGCCGCGGTCGGTCATTTCAACGATAGCATCGCCGTCGCCGGTGGAAACGCCGTCCGGCTTGAGCGCGTCGTGGCAGGGATTCACAAAACGCTTGTGATGATGCGACTCCGGGGGATGCGGCCGGGAACTGACCAGACCCATCTCAGACATTTTGTCCACCGCGATGCTCACCGGCAGGGCGCCATGAACCTCCATGCGGCCGACCTCGGCGATCTCGCCGTGCTCCTCCAGCACCCACAACTCTTCCAGAACCTCGTCGAACTGCTCGTCGTCCGACATGGAAAACACTTCCTGCGCGGCAATTCGGCCATGATGTAATTCAATGCGGCGGTCGGCCAAGCGGGCCACCACCGGATCATGCGTGACCATCACAATCGTGCGCCCCTGGCGATGCAGGTCGCGCAGCAGGCGCAGTACGATTTCTTCATTCAGCGCGTCGAGATTTCCAGTCGGCTCATCCGCCAGCACGATCCTGGGATCGTTGATCAGGGCGCGGGCGATGCAAACGCGCTGCTGCTCGCCGCCGGAAAGCTGTGAAGGCAAGTGATCAGCGCGGTCCTTCAAGCCTACGACCTCAAGGGCTTGCCGTGCTTCCTTCTCGTCAGTCATGCTGTGAAAATACTGGGCCAGCATAACGTTCTCGACGGCGGTGAGATACGGGATCAAGTGAAACTGCTGGAATACGAAACCGATCTTCTCCGCCCGCACCCGGTTCAGATCTGCGGCAGAAAGCTGTGCGACATTCTCGCCATCCAGCCAGATTTCGCCCGAGGTCGGGCGGTCAAGGCAGCCAATCAGATTCACCAGGGTTGATTTGCCCGAGCCCGAAGGCCCCATGATGGCCACCCACTCGCCCGGTTCCACGTGGAGTGAGAAGTCGTCGAGCGCATGAATCATGCCGCCCGGGGCAGCAGCCCGGGCAGGATACTCACGGCACACTCCCTTCAAACGGATCATCTCACTCTCCCCTCAGGATGGTAGCAGGTTCCACCCGGCGCAAAAGCCAAATAGGCAGGACCGCAGACAGCAGCGCAACCCCAACGCTTCCCACAACGATAATGGGAAGAACTGCGAAACGCGGTTCCACGGGGGCGTGAAAGTTAACCCGGCCGATCCAGCCAGCGATTCCGACCCCAAGACCAAAACCCAGCAGGGCCCCGACTACGCCCAGCGCTACGGCCTCGGCGGCAAAGAACCCGTTCAGAAGCCACTCCGAGGCGCCCAGCGCTTTCATAATGGCAAAGTCGCGCCGCCGATCATACACCCAACCAATCAAAGTGGCCAGCACGCACAAAGCGGCGGTGGCGATGATCAGGACCACCGAAGCTAACAGCGTGGTCCGCGTTTTTCCCAGAACGCGCGCTTCGCCTTCCATGATCTGGCGCACTGGCCGGACATCGGCGAAGGGAAGAGCTGCGGACAATTGCTGGATCGTCGCGCTAATCTGCTCGGGCGAACCGAAAGCTGCGATCTCGATAGTGGAAGGAGAAATTCCGGTCCAGGCTTCAAACTCAGGCAACGCAAGATAAATGCGGCTATCTTCGGCAGCCCCGGTTTGCACGATTCCGGCCAGAGTCACGCGAATGGTATGCCCCTTGAAACTCAAATCGAATGGTTGAGACTCGGGACTCACTGATGCAGCCGCCCGAACCCCAACCAAGGCCTGCTGAGGCGCAGTCGGCCACGCGCTGACTGACCACCAGCTATCCAGCCGGCGCACCAGTCCGAAATCGGTTCCAGAGACAACCACCGGCTGTCCGCTCGAAGTGCGCGCCACGACATAAGCGAAGGGCGCGGCGAAACCGCGGTTGCCGAGAGTGGCGGAAACCTTCTGCAGGGCGTCAGCGGGCAAAGCCTGACTGTCTTTCGCCACGACGATTACGTTGGCGCCATAGTTGCGGAATTCCTTGCGCAGCTTGGCCTGCACATCCACATACAAACTCAGCATGGCAGTCGCCGCCGTTGCTGCCACAACCATTGCCAACAAAGCTGAAGCAGCGCGTCCGCGGCGCAGAACCGCCGCGCGCAACAGCATACGAAGAAACATCGAGGGGTGGGGTGCGCCGCGGCGCCGCGCCGCAGAGCGCAGTGCGTTCCTTGAGGCGCGGCTCATGCTTCACCCCGCAGCGCGAACACCGGATCGAACATCACCGCCCGCCGAATCGCCGCTGCGCTTCCGGCAAAGGTCACAATGATCGCGATCGCCAGAACGATCGGCAGCAGCACAGGCTCGATGGAAATCTGCGACCCGAAAATGGACCGCCCAATCTCACGCGCCAGCAGAGCGCCCCCGGCAAAACCAGCCACTCCTCCCAGCAAACCGAGCAAGGCAGCCTCGGCGAAAAAAAACGCCGCAACCATCAGCCTTCCTGCGCCCAGGGCCTTCATCAGCCCCACTTCCGCGCGCCGCTCGAAAATCGCCGTGGCCATGGCGGCCGAAACGGCCAGCGCGGCCGCGCCCAGTGCTGCCAGGGTAATCAGCAGCATCAGCCCTTCAATGCGCGCGAGCACGGTGCCTTCGTTCTGCGCCACCTGGCGAATCTGCGTAGCTTGCGAATGCGAAATCGCCTCCTGCAACTGGTAGGCGATGGACGTCGCATAAGGGGAGCAATACCAGCGATCGTAAACTTCCCCGCTCATGGATTTGGGATCGCGCCGCCCGAATGCGTCCTCGGGTTTGGTCAGGGCACTCACATAAACCCTGCGGACCGCCCCCGGCCGGCCCAGAATCTGCTGCGCCAGCGCGAGAGGCGCAACGATCTGGTCATCCTCCGCGCCGCCAGTGGAGAGAATTCCAGCGACTCGGTGCGGCTTACCGGCGATTTCGATACTGTTCCCCGGCTTACGCCCCAGCCGTGCGGCCAGATGCTCACCCAGCAAAACATCGGAAGATTCATCGTCCGGCCAAGCGCCTTCGACTTTCCACCACGGATCGGTAGTGCGCACACCGGTAACGAATTCTTCCTTCCCCCACGTGAAATGCTTGGCGAAATAAGTTCCCAGCAGCGGCACGTTGCTTGAGCCTGCCGCTTCCACATTCACCGGCAAGACCGGAGCAAAGCCGACGATATTATTCCGCCAAAACATGCCCTTGATTTTTGGCAGATCAGCTTCGTTGAGGTAAGCACCGTCGGTTGGAGGCTTGAGATTCACCCCGCCGATTTCGAGGTCAAGCGTATCCTCCTGGGGAGTGACAAGCAGGTTCGCGCCATAGCCGCGCAGCTCGCGGTTCATCTTGTCGCCGATGTCGGTAGCCACTGCGATCATCGCTGTAGCTACGCCGACACCCAGCGCGATGGCCGCGCCGGCCAGCAACTTGCGCCGCGTCTGCCTGCGGAAGGATTCGTAGACCAGCCTTGCAAACATGGTTGCTTGAAACCGCGCCCTACTGGAAGAAATGCGCGCCGGCCTGCACATCCGCCTCGCGAATGATGACCTCGCTTGCCGTCACTTCCGCCTTCATCGGCACCGGATTGCATCCGCCCGGCGTGCCCACAGACTGCGGATTGATCGGCGCGGCACAGTTCTTGCAAATCACACCGCCGTTCGGACTCTTGTAGAAGCCGACTGCGCCGCAAATCTCGCAGGCATCGAAAACCGTAGCAATCTTGCCATCCGGCTTCTGGTAAAGCCAGAAGCGCACCGGCACGCCGTTTTCCTTCACCACATAGCGGTGCAGTTCACCGTCGTACATATGAGTCACCGGAATTCTGATCTCCCCGTTCTGAAAAGTTACTTCCGTGGCTGGCGACAGGCTGCTGCTGCTCTTGGCATAGATGAACTGCGCCGTCACCAGCAGGATGAATACGAAGGAACTGGCATAAACTGAGGCCATCCACAGGCGCTCGCGTTTGGCAGTCCATAGAACCTTGCGGCGCTGCGCGGCCGATTCCGGCAGCGGTCCAACCTCGCGCCTCTTCAGCTCGAATAGCACCATCAGCGCCGCCAGCGCCACGATGGTGATGAAAAAGAACCAGTCGTTACTCACAATCGGCCCAATCAACGCCATTTCCCGCTTGGAGGAGGGAAGCACTCCGCTTTCCGAAAGCTCGTGCAGGCCGCTGACTACCAGCTGCGCCGCCACAAAGAAAAGAATGGCCGACGTTACACGGAAAAATTTCTGCAGGTTGATGCGTACGCTGCCCTTCACAAACACCACGCCGAATACTACCGCCGCCAGCACTCCCATAAGCGTGCCGAGAAAGCTCATAAGCGCGCTGGTGTTGAACGACACCCCGGCCAGGATCAGCACCGTTTCTACACCCTCGCGCAGCACCATGAGGAGAACAAATAGAAAAATCCCCAGATGCGAACCGCGGTCAGCCAACGCGCCGATCTTACCTTCGATTTCGCCCTTCATCTTGCGCCCGGTCCGCATCATGAAGATGACCATGGTGATCACAAAAAATGCGGAAACCAGCATGATCCAGCCTTCGAACTGGTCTTCATTCAACTGCAGCCGGGAGAGCAGAATAGCCACGCCGATGCTTCCCAGAAATGCCGTAATCAAGCCAGCGTAAACCGCCCGGCGGAGCCGCTCCTGGCCCGCTTTTTTCAGATAAGCCAGGGTGATGCCTACGATGAGCGCAGCTTCTACGCCTTCGCGCAAAGTGATGATGAAGGCTTCAATCATGGACGACAATGGGCTCCGATGATTATGAAAATGAATTTCAATTTCAAATCTCGTGTTTTAGGATAGCTGCTTTCCGATCACAGCGTCAACGTGCAGCCTCACCCAAAGGTGTGATGATACGCACAGAAAAAAGCAGCTCTTGCCGCACTTCTTTGCGACCTTTGCGGTTAGAGCTTTCTTATTGCAAAGGACGCAAAGAATTCGACTTCACTTCACAAGTGAGTTAAAAACCGCTTCGCTTCTTGCAGATGCGGAAACAGTTTCTCTTCCGCCTGAAACTCCGCCGGATGCACACAGCGCCGGCTGCCCCGCAACTTCACCGGATGCTTCAGATGCAGCATCTCGTGATAGACGATGTATTCCACGGCGTAAAGCGGTACCCGCGGGTGATCGAAAACCTGGCTCACGATGATCGCATTGTGCGCCGGATCGAAATGCCCAAGCCGGTTGCGGGCGTGGCCGTTGCTCCAGCTCATCTTCGGCCGGCCAAGCAAGCCGTGAAAAAAGCGCGTATTCAAGTCATCAAAAATAGCTTCCAGATCATACGCATGCCCGCACGCCGAACCAATCCGCTTGCGCCCGCGAACTTGCCGCAGCAGGTGCGCTTTCTTCGCGATATCGTGGCTGGCCACATACCGCCGGTACCGGCTGGCATGATCCCGCTCAATCGGCCTGCGGTATATCTTCGCCAGCAGAATGTGGGCCAGCGCCCGTAACACCGTATCCGGCGCGCCTTCCAGCAGGTCCGAAAGGCGTACGTGCAGCTTGCCCTGCCGCAGCCGGATGGTATTGTTCACGCTGACAAAAGGGAAGAACTCTGCAGCCAGTTCGGGCATCTCAGAACGCGGCCGCAGCTCGTGAAAACTTTCCTGGAAGATATGAAGCAGCCGCTCACTCATGCTGCGCTCAGATTAGCACGGGGAGATGGATTCTCCGCCTCAGAACGGCAATGTCGTCGAGCCGTCACAAGGTCAGAAAAGAGAAGCCGTCTACTGTGGTTTTTTCTTCTTGTTCTTGGCCGCTTCTTCCTGCTGTGCCAGCATGTCACGGTGGTCCGCGATGCTGTCGTCCACGGTCTGCAGCGCGTCGCCCATAACAAACTCATACTGCTCGACTTCCTTGGGGCTGACTCCGGCGGCGTCCTTCAGCGCGCGCAGCTTCGACTGAAACTCCGTGTCCGCTTCAATGATCACCTTCAGCGGCTTGCGCAAGTCCTCCTTGCGGTCGGCGAAGTTGTCCAGATTATCGTTAAGCTCGTCGTAGATCGTCACAAAATCGTCCAGCGCGTCGTGGGTCTGCTGGCCGCGGTCCTGCGTCTTCGGATCGGCGCGCATTTTCTCCAGCGCCACCAACCGTTGACGGGCGAACTCCACGTAGAGCTTCAACCGCGGCTCCGGCTCCTGGGCCACGTCCCGCAATTGGTCAATTTCAGGCTGGGTTAGCGGGTCGTGCCGGATTTGCGCTCCCGCAGATGCTGAAGCCATCAGCATCGCCAACGCCATAAAACCGGCCGCTGTATTCCGCATCGCTTATTTCCGTTTGCCGAACATCAGGTTCAGCAATTTGGTCCGCAGTCCCTCGAGGTGATCAATGGCCGCCTGCACCGGGGCCTGATCGTCAAAGTTCAAGGTACGCTTCATGTCGCGAAGATGCTCCACCATCTTACGCAAATCTATCTCAGTATTCTTCAGCCGCCGATGGGAATGCGCAGCCGCGTCGGTGGCCTTGTCGGCGTCGGAAACTACAGCATTCACCGCGGCGCGCGCATCATCCACCTTGCCTGCGTTATAGAGATCGTCGGCGGTCTTGAGTTGTGCCTGGGCGGCTTTGATGTAAAGTTCCGGCTGCTTATCGAGCGGCGCGGCCTGCGCCTGAGCGGTGAGTTGTTCAGGAGTCTCAACCCTGGCCGCGCATGCGAAAGAGCACACAGCCAGAACGATCAGTGCCGTGACCGAAGCGCCCATGTCCGTGCGATCAGTCTACCGCGAGCGGCTGGAGTTGGCATGTCAAAGATTCTTCATCCACCCTGCCGAAGGTCCAGCTCCACCCAAAATCGGCTACCACCGCCAACCTGCGCCGGCCTAACGTTTCGGCTCCAGCGCGATCAGCCGGTGTTTCGCCTGCCACTCCTGGTCAGGATACTTGCCATTAGCCGCATCAAGGAAGAGATGATAGTTCTCGCGCGCATGTTTCACATCGCGCAAATGGTCGTAGGCCGAAGCACGCAGAAAGTAGGTGATGGCGATTTCAGGCATAAACTCCTTGCGTTTGTCGAGCGCGAAAATCACCAGCGGATAATTCTTGTTCTCGCTCGCGGCAAATGCCAGGTCGCCGAATGCGGCGCCGAAATCAGGCTTGAGCGACAAAGCAGCTTCGAATTCCTGTTGTGCCTCGGCATACTTGTGTTGCTCAAGCAAGGCCTTGCCCAATGCATCGTGCAATCCGGGATCTCTGGGAGCGCCGGATAGCAAGGCGCGATACTGCGCCTCCGCCAAGTCATATTTCTTCGCCGAGAAATAAAGGTCCGCCAGGTCGCGTTGGGCGCCCGGATTGGCGGCGCCCAGTTTAGATGCGGCTTGCAGTTCAGCAATGGCGTCATCATTTTTTCCCAGGGCCGCCAAAACGCGCCCCAGTTCCATATGGACCGCCGCATCGCCCGGACGAGCCGCCGCCAGCCTGCGCAGAAAAGTCTCCGCTTCCGGAAAGCGCCGCCCGCGCATATAAACGTTGGCCAAGCCGGTCAGGGCATCGGCAGAGTTGGGGTCAAGCGCCAAGGCCTGCTTGTACTCTTCCTCGGCATCGGCGAATTTATTTTCCTTTTCCAGCAACTGCCCCGCCGCCAGGTGCGGCTCGGGATCTTTTGTTTCCAGCGCTGCCGCCTGCTTGTAAGCCGCGATGGCCTCATCGGGCTTGCTGGCTTCGAGTAGGTGGGCCAATCCAAGCCAGGCGCGAGCGTGGCCTTCCGCGGGATGCGCCGTCGGAGTCAGCCTGGTCGCCGCGCGCAGAAACTGCTCTGCCTCAGGCTGGCCAGTTTTCGCCAGCATCAGGCCGAGATTGAGGTTCGACTCAAAAACTTCGGGCTTGGCCGCAACCGACTTGCGATACGCGGCAATGGAGTCGTCGCTGCGGTCCAGCGCGTTGTATACGTAGCCAAGGTCGTACCAGGCCTGAAAACTCGCGGGATCAGCCGCAACCACTCTTTGCAGCAGGGGCTCGGCAGCAGCGTAGTCACGCTTCTCAATGGCGGTTTCCGCCTGTGCAAGCTCAGGCGGAGGGGCCGGAGTTTCCACCACCCGGAGATGCCGAATCGTTTGCCCGCTCGACTGAGCCACGGATGGCACGCTAGCCAGCGCCGGCAGAAGCACGGCAAGCAATCCTGCGTAAGCTGCATTGGTGGAAAAGCTCATGGTTTGACCCTGTGGCTGGTGGCCAGTGGCTAGTGGCCAGAACAAATCCGCCGCCCGCGGCCAGCGTCGGATGATCAGCAGATTTCCTTCGTGTATTCCTCCGTGCACCCTTGAGTCCTTCGTGGTCGTTTTTTCTCCAGCCCGCCGCAAAACCCAAAGCAACCACAAAGAACACGAGGGTGCACAAAGGTGTCCACGAAGGAAATCAGTTCCAATCCAAGTAGTCAACTTTCGCTAGATCAATCCTAGTCACTGGCCACCAGCCACTGATTTCTTAGGATGCGCCCCAGGAACTGCCCAGTGTAAGAATTCTCCAGTTGCGCGATCTCCTCTGGCGGCCCGGCACCCACCACGTAACCACCGCGATCACCGCCCTCCGGCCCCAGATCAATTACCCAATCCGCTGTCTTGATCACTTCCAGATTGTGCTCAATCACCAGAATCGAGCCGCCCGCCGCGATAAGCCGCCGGAAGGCGGCGAGCAGCTTGCTCACATCATCAAAATGCAGGCCGGTGGTGGGCTCATCGAAAATATAAAGCGTCCGGTTGCGCACCGCCTTCGCCGCGCCCGTGGCGCGCGATGCCGGTTGCAGGTGCGCCGCCAGCTTCATACGCTGCGCTTCGCCGCCAGAGAGCGTAGTCGCCGACTGCCCCAGCCGCAAATATCCCAGCCCAACCTCGTCCAGCACACGCAACTTCTCGACAATCTTGGAAATTCCGGCAAGAAATTGCAGCGCTTCCTTCACCGTAAGGTTGAGCACTTCATGAATGTTCTTGCCGTGATAGCGGACCTCCAGTACCTGCGCCTTATAGCGCGTGCCTTTACACTCTTCGCATATCAACTCGACGTCCGCCAGGAACTGCATTTCCACCGTCACGGTGCCATCGCCCTGGCAGGTCTCGCAGCGTCCACCCGGCACGTTGAAGGAAAAATGTCCCGAAGTAAGGCCGCGCTTCTTGGCTTCGGGCAGGGAAGCGAACAGTTCGCGGATGCCATCAAACGCTTTGATGTAAGTGACCGGGTTGGATCGCGGCGTGCGCCCGATGGGTGACTGGTCCACCAACACCACGCCGTCGATATACTCATCGCCCTCAAGCTCAGACCAACCTGCCGCCGCAGGCGCAGCGCCGTTGCTCTGGTTCTTGGCAGCCGCCAATCCTCGATACAGAACATCATGCAGCAACGTAGATTTGCCCGATCCTGAAACCCCGGTAATCGCCACCATCATTCCCAGTGGAATGGCCACATCAATATTTTTGAGGTTATGCACACGCGCGCCGTGAATCCTGATCTGCGCCCGTCCCGGCTTGCGCCGTGAAGTGGGGACCTGAATCCGCAACTCCTCCGACAGATAGCGCCCGGTCAAAGAATTGGGCGCGCGCAAAATTTCCTGGTAGGTGCCGCTGGCAATCACTCTGCCGCCGCTCTCGCCCGCCCCAGGCCCAAGGTCAAGAATGCGGTCCGCGGCGCGCATTACGTCGGGATCGTGCTCCACCACCAGGATCGTATTTCCAAGGTCGCGCAAATCATGAAGGATGTTGATCAGCCGGTGCGTATCGCGGCTGTGCAGCCCGATGGAAGGTTCATCCAGCACATACAGCGTCCCCACCAGCCGCGAGCCCAGCGAAGTCGCCAGCTGAATGCGCTGCGCCTCTCCACCAGAGAGCGTAGACGCCAACCGATCGAGCGTCAGATATTCCAGCCCGACCTCATTCAGGAAGCTCAGCCGCTCGTTGATCTCGCGCAGAATGCCTTCAGCGATTTCGGCTTCCTGCCGGCTGAGCTGAATCTCTCCGAAAAACCGCGCAGCTTCCTCCACCGTCAAGGCGCAGACTTCGCAGATGTTCCGGCCATTGATCTTGACCTGCCGCGCCTCCGGCCGCAGCCGCGCTCCGTTGCATGCGGAGCAGAGCGAATAGCCGCGATAGCGGCTGAGAAACACCCGCACGTGCAGCTTGTATTTCTTGCGCTCCAGGTGGGCAAAGAAGCCGCGCACTCCCGGATAGCGGCCCTCGCCAGCAATAATCCGCTGCCTCTGCTCCTGCGGCAATTCGTTCCAGGGCACATCGAGTGGAATGCCTTCCTGCTTGGCGAATCGCTTCAGCTCAGTTGCCAGCGGGCGATATTTTGGCTTGGTCCAAGGCTCAATCGGGCCCTCGTTCAGCGTCTTCGACTTGTCGGGAATCACCAGATCAAGATCGAAATCAATAGTATTTCCGAACCCCTGGCAGCGCGGGCATGCGCCATAAGGATTGTTAAACGAAAACAAACGCGGCTCAGGTTCTTCATAACGAATGTTGCAACTTTTGCACTCGAAACGCTGCGAAAAACGCAGCCGCTGCACCGCCTGTTCATCGCGCGGCGCAGTCTCGAAGATCACCTCTCCCGCCTCGCGATAGCTGCTCTCTACCGCATCTACAATGCGCGCCCGGGCTTCGGACGAAACTGCAAGCCGATCTACCAGGATAAAAACCGGCTGGGCGAAGTTCACGTCCAGCAAGGATTCCGGTGTGGAGAACTCGAAGATCTGGCCATTCTGATAAAGGCGGTTAAAGCCGCGCTTGCGCAGATCGAACAAGCGGGTCTTGAGAGATTCATCAAGCGCAGCGCCGCCGACCGTAGCGCCGGCGTCCCGCCGGCTCGGGCGTGAGCGCGAAGTTTTTGAGATTCGCGAGGTCGCCGTGGGGACGCCAGGACTACTGGCAGTAGCTGTCTTCAGCGGAAAAAGTACATGCAGCCGCGTGCCCTCGCCCAGCCCAAGCACCGCTTCAGCCACTTCATCCACGGTGTCTTTCTTTACTTCCGCGCCACACTGCAAGCAATAAGTTCGCCCGATGCGAGCGAACAGAAGGCGCAGATAGTCGTAAATCTCCGTAGCCGTTGCTACCGTAGACCGCGGATTCCGCGTGCTGTTCTTCTGCCGGATCGCCACCGCCGGTGCAATGCCATCAATCACATCGGCGTCAGGCTTCTCGATGCGCTCGAGGAATTGCCGCGCATACGCCGAGAGCGATTCCACATACCGCCGCTGACCCTCGGCATAAACCGTGTCAAACGCGAGCGAGGATTTCCCCGACCCCGAAACCCCGGTGACGACAGTCAGCGAGTTATGCGGAATCTCAAAATCAATGTTCTTGAGGTTGTGGACCCGCGCGCCGCGTACGATGATGCTATCGGTGGACATCTTCAGGAGATCCGGCAGCAGTTCGCAGAGAGCGCAAAGCACCCGCCAGGCACACTGGCGGGGTTAGGAGGGCTGCCGAATCTTTCTATTATAAAGCAATCCGCTAGATCTGGAACCACAGTCCACGAGAAGCGGAAGAACTCCTCTGCGCCCTTCACGAATTTCGCGGTTAGCAAGCGTGAAGCGAAACCTTGAAATTCTTACTCGTGTCGGGGAAGGCTCATTCTTAACGGTTTCCATATAGTGCAAATGTTTTCGGCCTGCATTATCCGAGTACGAAGTTTGCACTCTTCTGCACAATCTGTCCTCTCAAAGCAAGCGCAACCGAGCGTGCCGCAGCAACTAGGAGCGGTCCAGGTCAACGGCGTGCTGCCGAAGTTCGACTTGAAGACCAAAAGCACTCGAAGCCAGGCAAAACCGTCAAAAGCAAGCCTCACAACAAGCCGAACCGCTAAGAAATTTTGCCCGCGCGATGGAAATACTACACACCCGCTGGCAATGGACTGCATCTCACTTACCTGAAAGGAAGCGGGGTTTCGGGTCTGGCCGTTCATGTGCAGTAGGATTTGTGGTTCCCGGGCTTCCGACGTATTTAGGTGTCTCCTGCCGCGCTTTGGAGCGTTTGGCACTTTACAGATTGTTACAAGGAGCACGTGCGATGACATCCGGAAAAACAGCTGCCTATGCGGTTTACGATTCGGATTCGTTGTGCGTGGAACGCGCCCTGGAAGCTCTGAACCAGGCGGGGTTCCAGAATGAAGAAATCTGCGTGCTGCTTGCTCCGCAACATCCCATCGCTGAAATCGTGAAGGACGCCGGCCTCGCACCCGCTCCCGACAGTGCAGCCAGCGCCGCAACCCTGGTGGAATGGCTGGGGCGAATGGGCGCAGTAGTCATCCCCGGAGTGGGTTTTTTCGTAAGATCAAATCAGTTCTTACAGGCCTGGATGGACACTGATAGTGACGAAGATCCTGCCGCTTGCGGCCTGCTTTCGCCGCTCGGCATCGCTGACGGCGAGGCCCGCCGCCTGGAAGATGGCCTCTGCCACGATAGCGCAGTTATCTTCGTGCTGAGCGCCAAAGTCGGCGACGCCGAGTGGGCCAAGGAAATTCTGCTGCGCTCTGGCGCAGGCGAAGCCTCGTGCCTGGGTTGGGAATCTACTCTCGCGATGGCCTGAACCATCCGCGAAAATCTGCGTCAATCTGCGGTGTTCTGAAGTTCACGAGCTTTGTCGCGACCGTCGGCATCTTTATCCCGCTTCTGCCCATAGCGTACCGCCATCCCCACACCCAAAGTCATAAACCCCAGCGGGGGGACCAGCAATACCAGCACTCCACGGCTGATTGCCCTCTGGCCTTCTTTGGCCGCGCCCGCGGCGCTCGTATAGCACATCGCGCAACCCTGAGCAAAAGCCGGCCCCACCCACAACAGCAGCATTGCCAGCAGAATGATCCAAGCGCGTTTCATCTCGAGGCCACCCCCAATTTATACAGACGATAGGCATCGGGCAGAAAAATGCACATCAGCGAAAGGCAGATCACCAGCGAACTCATGGTCAGCCACTTCATCTGCGAGATTTCAAACTTCATGTGCATGAAGTAAGCGATGATCAGGCCCGCTTTCAGGATCGAAAGCCCCATCAGAATGCTGAGCATCCGGATGGGTTCCATATTCTGATACGCCAGAAACACTTCGAAACCTGTCATTACCAGGAGCGCAATCCACACATAGATGAATTGCGCCTTGCCGTGATGCCGGTGAGTTTCAGCGACCCGTTCCTCAATCGCAACCTGCACAGCGTCCATGAGTTAGCTCTCCTCGTAATTCACACTCACCCCGCTTGTTATCGCCCTACACAATCCTCGTAGACATCAAATACACCAGCGGAAAAATGAACATCCAAACCAAATCCACAAAGTGCCAATACAACCCCGCCACTTCCACGTCCGACGAGTCATAAACCTTGGGCTTCAAAAACAGAATGATCGTCAGCACAATCGCCCCCAGTAGCAGCACGTGTGCCCCATAGTGAAACGGGCTGTAATCCGGCGTCGCCAGCCAAGCCACCAGCCAAAGGCCCAGCAATATCGGAATGAACTTTTTGCGAAACGCAATCGCTCCCAGGTAAATCACCCCGATCGTCACGTGCAGCATGTGCATTCCGGTCAACCCGAAAAAAGTCGCCGCAAACTGCGGCACGGTGCTCGATACCTCGCTGAACTCCGCGCTGGGATGCCCCGGCGGCACCGGAAACACCGGCAACGTCAACCCTTCGGCAATCAGGTGCGTCCACTCCCGCCCGTGCAGGATCACAAACCCAATGCCGCAAGCCATAGTCGCCAGCAGCCACCAGAACTGCGCTTTGGCATTCTTAAACACCGAAGCCCGCACTGCCCACACCATGGTGAGCGAACTGGTAAGCAGAAACGCAGTCATCAGCGTCGCGTTGCGAATGCTCGCTGAGTGAAACGGCGTCGGCCAGTTCGGCGTGGAAACCCGCCCGTAGGTGTAAGCGAATAACAGCGCTCCGAACGTCAGCGAATCGGAGAGCAGAAACAGCCACATCCCGACTTTCTTGGAATAGGTGCCGAACAGCGATGGCTCAAAGGCGTCCGTCGTCATCCCGTGCGTCACCGCGACATCAGACATGGGCCAGTTCTCCTAGTTTCGTGTTCTCGTGTGGCGCGGGCGCCCTCGCCCGCGTGATCCGCTACCGCATCACCACCAAAAGCGCAAAAATATAAATCCACAAAAACGCCATGAAGTGCCAATACCACGCGCTCACGTCCAAAACGATGCAGCGCGCCTCCAGCGGCTTGCGCAGCAAGGCCAGGCTCGCCGCGTAAAGCATCACCACCAAACCGCCCATCAGGTGGACTGCATGGGCCGCCGTCAGCAGGTACACAAACGAGCTGCTCGGATTGGTCGCCAGATAAAATCCGCGGTCCGCCAGCGCCTGCCACGCCAGCCACTGGCCAACCAGGAAACCCACACCCAGCACCACCGTCGCGCCCAGCCACGGAAAGCTGTGCCCGTTCGAAACTCTAACTCCGGGAATAGACTCCACTCCCGCTAACGCCACCCGCCGAATCATCTGCCGCCGCGCCAGCTCAATGGTCGCGCTGCTCAACAGCAGCAAGAACGTATTCACCAGCAGCAATTGGATCGGCAGATTTACCGGAATCCAGTCGCGCACATAAGAACTCGTGCGGTCATCGAAGGTGGGCAGCCCCTGGCGAAAAACGTAAGCGCTGGTAAACGCCACAAACAGCATGACGATCGCCACCATCAGCACGACAATGCCCAGCCGCGCCCGCCGCAAGCGGTGACGGTAGTCGGCGTAGCCGTCACCGCCACTGCCACCGTTGCCGCCGCCGTCGCGTACCGGCGGCTCGCCGCCCGTGCCGCCAATCCGCGGCTCCTGAACTGGTATCGTGGGACTCAAAGCTGCCATGGTTTAGTCGTTAGTCTTTTGGTCGTTAGTCGTTAGTCTTTAGTTGTTGGCTACGCCGCTTCGACCTTGAAGCCTTTGCCAACGACCAATGGCTAACGACCGTTCTACGCCGGGTCTGTCTGCATCACATAATCCTTCGCCGCGCCCGGCACACTGTACTCGTACGGCCCATGATTCACCACCGGCGTCACTCCGCCAAAATTGTCGTGCGGGGGCGGCGTCGCGGTTGTCCACTCCAACGTAGTTGACTCCCACGGATTGTCGCTCGCCTTGGGCCCTTTAAACATGCTCCAGAACAGATTGATCAGGAAGATAAACTGCGCCGCGATGGTAATGATCGCCGCGTAGGTAATGAATGTGTTCAGCGGCATGAGATGTTTCAGATACGCCACTTCAGTAAACTGCGAGTAGCGCCGCGGCTGTCCTGCCATACCCAGCCAGTGCATCGGCATGAAGATCGCGTAGGTGCCGACCAGCGTGGTGAAGAAGTGGATCCGGCCCCAGGTTTCATTCATCATGCGGCCGAACATCTTGGGGAACCAGTAGTAGGTGGCTGCGAAAATGCCAAAGATTGCCGCAACTCCCATGATCAGGTGGAAGTGCGCCGGCACGAACGCCGTGTCATGCAGCGGAATATCCAGCACCGGCTGCGCCAGGAACGGGCCGCTCAATCCGCCCGAAACGAAAAGCGAAACAAACCCGATCGCGTAAAGCATCGGTGTCTTGAAACGCACCCGGCCCTTATAGATCGTGCCCAGCCAGTTGAAGGTCTTGATCGCCGAAGGCACCCCGATGCACATGGTCATGATCGAAAAAGCAAAAGCCGAATAAGGACTCATGCCGCTCATAAACATGTGATGGCCCCAAACCACAAAGCCCAGGATGCCGATCGCCATAATGGCGTAGACCATCGCTTTGTAACCAAAAATCGGCTTGCGCGAAAACGTAGAAAGCACCTGCGAAGCCACGCCCATACCCGGCAAAATCGCGATATAAACCTCAGGATGCCCGAAGAACCAGAACAAATGCTGCCACAAAAGCGGCGAGCCGCCCTTGTGAGCCATCACTTGCCCATTCACAATCACCAGCGGAACATAAAAGCTGGTTCCCAGGTTGCGGTCCAGCAGCAAGAGAATTCCCGCCGAGAGCAGCACGCCGAACGCCAGCAGGCCGAGCACCGCGGTCACAAACCAGGCCCAGCAAGTCAGCGGCATGCGCATCATGGTCATGCCCTTGGCCCGCAGATCAAGCACCGTGGTGATGAAGTTCAGCGCGCCCATCAACGACGCCAAACAAAAAATGGCAATGCTGGTAATCCATAAATCCGCGCCCAGTTGTTCCCCAGGCCCGGAATTTTTCAAAGCACTCAGCGGCGCATAACCCGTCCAGCCGTGCAACGGCGCCCCGCCAGTGGCGAAGAACGCGGCAAGGATCACTACAAACGCCACAAAAGTCGTCCAGAACGAAAGCATGTTCAGAACAGGAAACGCCATGTCCGGCGCGCCAATCTGAATTGGCAGGAAATAGTTTCCAAACCCGCCCTGCGGGGCCGTGGTCAGCACGAAGAAAACCATGATCGTGCCGTGCATCGTCATGAGCTGTAAATAGGTCTCAGGCTTAATGTCGCCCACCAGCGGCAGGACCGCGTTGGGCCAGATCATGTGGACCCGCATCAGCAGCGAAAGAAACATGCCGATAAACACCGCGGTCAGCGCCAGAAAGTAATACTGCAGGCCGATGACCTTATGGTCCAGGCTGAAAACGTATTTCCTGATAAACCCCTGCGGGGCCGCGTGGGCGTGTACATGGGCCGTGGTCGCCATTATTGTTTCTCCGCCTCCCGTGCCGCCAGCCACTTGTCGAAATCCTCCTGGCTGACGACGTGAACCATTCCGTGCATCTTATAGTGGCCAAGCCCGCACAACTCGGCGCAGGCAATTTCATAGTCTCCAAGTTCAATGGGCGTGAAGTGCATCTTGATCGCCAGCCCCGGCACCGCGTCCTGCTTGAAGCGGAATGAAGGCACAAAGAAACTGTGGATCACATCCTGCGCCTTCAGCGTAAGATCCACCTGCCGGTTCAGCGGCAAATACATGGTGCCGGTCACCACATCGTCCTTTGAAGCCGGATCGGAAGTATCCAGTCCAACCGCCGCCTCGTTGCCGGAGGAGGGGTCCACCAGCTTCGGACTGGTCGCTCCATACCTGCCATCTGGCCCGGGATAGCGGAAGTACCAGGCAAACTGCATGCCCGTGACCTCCACCGGAATCGCGTTCGCCTGCGCGGGCGCGAACCGCTCCGCCGCCCACACCCGGCCACCCATGAGGTTCAACCCAATGAACAACACCGCGGTCAGCACCGTCCAGATAATTTCCAGTTTGGTGTTGCCGTGGGAGTATTCCACCTTCTCCGCGCCCGGCCGGTCGCGATACTTCCACACCACGTAACCCAGCAGGAGCTGCGCGGCCAGAAACACGATTCCCATCAGCGCATAGGTGAGGGCGAACTGCCCGTCAATCCATTGCGCCGACGCCGAAGCGCCATGCGGCAGCCACCAGGTTTTGGCCGCGAAGAAGTATGTGCTGACAAGGGTGATCAACCAGATAATCGCCAGAAGAGCGAGACCCATCTACACGACCTCCACGGAATGTTTTCGATTTTGGAGCACAACCCACATCGCAAAGCTTTCGGGGTGAAAGCTACGGCTGGGCACGAAGTCTATCACATTTTTAGATTGGCAAATTTCAATTCGCAATTGTCAATCGAGATTCTGCGCCGCCGCAGGGCGAGTGCAACGGTTTGGGCCCAAACCCTGTCGCATCCTATGCAATGCACAGGGCTCCTCCCCTAGAGAAGACCCTCCCACAATTCCTTCGTGATACTTCCTGTCCTTTGTGGTTAAACTCTTCCGATGGGAACCACCCGAAAGTCCGCTCTGTCCAAATCTGGCTTCCCGAACCACTGCTTCGGCTGCGGCAAAGATAACCCCGACAGCATGAAGCTCAAATTCACCTACGACGAAGCCCGCGACCGCTTCATCTGCCGCTTCCGCCTCGGCAAGCGCTTTACCGGCCCGCCCCGCCATTGCCACGGCGGCATCATCGCTACTATCTTGGACGAAGCTATGGCCAAGCTGAACAAGCCGCGCCAGGTCATCGCCATGACCGCCCAGATCACCGTGGACTACCTCAAACCTGTCCCGCTCTACACTCCGCTGCGCGTAGAAGCTGCCGAAGTCAGCGTGCGCGGCCGCCGCCGCATGCGCACCGCGGAAATTCTCAGCGAGAAGGGAACCGTCCTCGCCCACGGTCGCGGCGTGTTCGTGACGGTGGATCCCAAGAAAGTGCTAGCCAAAAGCCAGCTCGAACGCTGATATGCTCTAATAAGTTGTCTGTCCTTCGTGTCAACCTTGGTGAACCCTAGGTACTGGGTTAGTTTGGATTTGCCGACGCAGGGCCGGTGGCGTTCTTTGCGTCCTTCGCGCACTTTACGGTTTAAATCCAACCGCGAAGGCCGCAAAGCGCGCAAAGTGACCCACTACAAACTTAGTGTCCTTTAGCGGTTGCTTCGAAGGACCCCGGACAACTGTCATAATCGGCGAAAAGCAGCCCACCAAGGCCACCAGGGCTCACCAGAGAAAACCCGAAGGAACCCAAAATCCGCTATGCGATTTCTCAAGTCGTTCATCGTTCTCATAACCGCCGCCCTGCTGGCCGCGGCCGCCAACGCCGGCCCGTCAGATGAATTCCCCGGCGTACAGCAGTGGAGCGCCGCGCTCAACGCCTTCGATCTTTCTTCCTTCCGCAGCCTCTATTCCACCAATCCTCCCGCTCAATTCATCGCCAAAGACAAGAAGCCCCAAGACATCGCCGCCGAATTCGATTTCTGGCAGCAACTCAAGAACTCCGGCGCCCGCGATATCCAAACCAACTTGCGCTCGAGCAGCGATAAGAACGGCCTGCACATCGTTTCGGTGACCGTGAAGCTCGAAGCCAATACCCCCAACGGCCTGCGCCCCCGTTACGTGCTTGAGCAGCAGGGCTGGCAGAAGCAAGGCGACGCCTGGCGCATTGTGCTGGCGACCCACAGCGACCTGGTGAAAATGCCTCAACCCACAACCCTGAATCCCAATCTCTATCCGCCCAACGTTGACGCCAAAGCCGAAATCAAAGAAGCCATCGCCCGCGCCACCCGCGAGCACAAGCGCATCCTCCTAATTTTCGGCGGCAACTGGTGCTACGATTGTCATGTTTTGGATTTTGCACTGCACGAAACCGATGCCGCGCCCATTGCCAAACGCAACTTTATCGTCGTTCATGTTGACGTCGGCGAGTACAATCGCAATCTCGATCTGGCAAGCCGATACCAGATTCCACTCAAACGAGGCGTTCCCGCCTTGGCCGTTGTTGATAGTGACGGCAAACTGCTCTACAGCGCCCAGGGCGAGTTTGAAAGCGCCCGCTCCATGGATCCCGACGACCTCGTCGCCTTCCTGAACAAATGGAAGCCCTCCAGCAACTGAAAAATCAGCCCCCCACCTAAAATCTCCAGGAGGAGAGCTATCGTATTTCTTTGCGTCCTTTGCGGTAAGAAGCATTCACCGCAAAGTTCGCTAGGGACGCAAAGAAAGCCCAGCCCTCGAGAGTCCGACACTTCCGCTCCCCGCGATGTAAAATAAGCTTTACCGGCGTGCATACTGCGCCCATCCTTCGCGATCGCAAAAAGGTATCCACAGGGTAATCACCATGTCGCAAAACAATGGAAGCCCCACCAGTCTCCGCCTCAAGACCGGCCTTGCCGAAATGCTGAAGGGCGGCGTCATAATGGACGTTACGAGCTCGGAGCAGGCCACCATCGCCGAACAGGCGGGCGCGGTGGCGGTGATGGCGCTGGAGCGCGTCCCCGCGCAAATTCGCGCCGAGGGCGGCGTGGCCCGCATGGCCTCGCCCAAGATCATTCGCGAAATCATGGCTGCGGTTTCCATCCCCGTGATGGCTAAGTGCCGCATCGGGCATTTTGCCGAGGCCCAAATACTTCAAGAACTCGGCGTGGACTACATTGACGAATCCGAAGTCCTCACCCCCGCCGACGAAGCCCACCACGTAGATAAGCACGCCTTCAAGGTGCCCTTCGTCTGCGGCGCCCGCAACCTCGGAGAAGCCCTGCGCCGCATCGCCGAAGGCGCAGCCATGATCCGCACCAAAGGCGAAGCCGGCACCGGAGACGTGGTGCACGCGGTAAAGCACATCCGCCAGATCGTGCAGGAGATGAAAATTCTAACGGTGCTAGGCGAAGAAGAACTCTACGCCAAAGCCAAAGAGCACCAGGCCCCCTACGAGCTGGTAAGAATGGTGGCGAAAGCCGGCAAGCTGCCGGTACCGAACTTCTCCGCCGGAGGCATAGCCACCCCCGCCGACGCCGCCTTGGTAATGCAGCTAGGCGCAGAAGCGGTATTTGTAGGCAGCGGCATCTTCATGAAAGACAGCACCACCTTCGCCGACCCCGCCGAAGCTGCCAAGCGAGCCCGCGCCATAGTAAAAGCCGCAACTCATTTCAACGATCCGAAGGTGCTGCTAGAAGTCAGCGAAGACCTGACCGGCGCGATGAAAGGATTAGCGGTGGCTGCGCTGGATGAGGCCAGTATGCTGCAGACTAGGGGATGGTAGGGAGGCCCAGAGCCAGGCCCGTTAAGCAGAAGGACTTGGACTTTTCGTTGCCGAACTTGTTCCTGCGGAGCGCCAGTCGCGCCAAGGGCCCGCTGCGATATCGAAACGAGCGGCCAGAGGTGTCTTGCTCCCCGCTCTACAATGGCCCCCATGACTCGGATGGACTTCCAGCACCTAACGAGGACCAGACTGAAGGATGCTCGTGCTCTTCTGAGAGCGGGGAACAATGAGGGTGCCTACTTGACCGGTCTAGCGGTCGAATGCGGCCTGAAGTCGGCAATCGCCAGAAAGACCCGACGGCATGACTTTCCGCCAGAACCGAAGATTGTCTCTAGACAGATTTATGTCCATGATTTGAATACGCTGCTCGAGGCGGCTGGGTTGGAAACCGCATTGGACGCCGCAGCAAAGGCGGACCCCGCGCTAAAGGCGAATTGGGCACTAATTAAAGACTGGACAAATGAGAGTCGATATTCGCTCTCCGTGGCAAGCGCGGACGGGTTGTACCGTGCCGCCGCTGGTAGAAATGGAGTTCTAAGATGGCTACGACAGCATTGGTAGACCGGGACCTTGATATCGGCCGAAAGATACTCGGTGTTTTGGACCTCGCAGGCATAACCGTGAATGTAGCTTTTTGGGCGCACGTGCCCCAAATCAGCGAATGGCAGTTGTTTATTGCCACCCCTTTAGTCGACGCCAAGGGTCCAAGATTGGCCTACGAACAGGTCCTGCGTGTTCTCAAAGACGCCGGTATGGAAAGCCAGCTTCCGTGGCGAAGGATTTTCTTACGTAGCCCGAAGGATCCCGTTCTGAGGTCCCTAGAAAACCGGAGGAGCGAAGGTGGATCGATCGAGATCATGGAATCTGAGAACCTTCCTAGTGTCCTGTTTCTAACGCTTCGTTACAATGTCTAACCTTGCGACCAATTGAACGAGCCGAGGCCGTCCACACGAACGGTTGCGGGCGATGATTGCG
>Ga0335078_10000881_pt1 | contig 45659 bp, 44 predicted proteins | sample Lox_Sample_32_FD_206711 | JGI IMG/M metagenome (GOLD analysis project Ga0335078, IMG submission 206711) | Soil microbial communities from Loxahatchee National Wildlife Refuge, Florida, United States - Lox_Sample_3.2 | ecosystem: Environmental > Terrestrial > Soil > Wetlands | place: USA...
CGGCGGGATCGGGGGCGGTGGTGCCGTGGCCTACGTGGCGCACGTGTTCGGCTTCGTCGCCGGGCTGCTGGTCGGCCTCGCCGTGCGCGCCTTCGGTTCCGCGCCTGCCCCGGTCGCCGGGCGCTAGGGTTCCTCAGTGGCCGACGGCACGGGACTGTTCGACGGGGTGTTCTCCCGCGGCGGCCCCGGCACCGGCAGCGGCGCGTGGCTGCGGGCCATGCTGGACACCGAGGCGGCGCTGGCGCGGGCGCTGGAGCGCGCCGGGCTGGCGCCGGCCGGGGCGGGCGAGGCGGTCACGGCGGCGACGCTCGCCCCGTTCGACGCCGGCGAACTCGGCCGCCGGGCGGCGCTCACCGGTAACCCCGTCCCGGCGCTGGTCGCCGAGCTGCGGAAAGCGGTTCCGCCGGCCGTGGCCGACACGGTCCATCAGGGCGCGACCAGCCAGGACATCATCGACACCGCGGCCATGCTGCTGGCCCGCCGCGCGCTGGCCGCGATCGCGGCGGACCTGGCGGCGGCCGCCGACGGCTGCGCCGCCCTTGCCCGGGACCACCACGGCACCCTGATGATCGGCCGGACGCTGCTCCAGCAGGCCGTTCCCGTCACCTTCGGCCTGGTCGCGGCGGGCTGGCTGACCGGCCTGGACGAGGCGCGCGAGAACGTCGCCCGGGTGCGCGCCCACCGGCTCGCCGTGCAGTTCGGCGGCGCGGCCGGGACCCTGGCACCGCTGGGCGCCGACGGGCCCGCCGTGGCTGCCCTGCTCGCCGCGGAACTGGGCCTGGGGGTGCCGGTGCTGCCGTGGCACACCGACCGGTCCCGGATCATCGACATCGCCGCCGCGTGCGCCGGTGCGGGCGCCGCGCTGGCGAAGATCGCCCGGGATGTGACGCTGCTCGCCCAGTCCGAGGTGGGCGAGGTGACCGAGGGCGGCGGGGTTGAGGTGGGGGAGGCGGCCGGGGACGCCGGGGCTACCGGGTCTGGCGGGGCGGCCGGGGTTACTGAGAGCGGCGGGGACACCGGGGTCGTCGGGTCTGGCGGGGCGGCCGGGGTGACCGGGTCTGGTGGGGCGGCCGGGGTGATCGGGTCTGGTGGGGCGGCCGGGGTGTCCGGGTCCGGTGGGGCGGCCGGGGTGAGCGGGGGCGGCGACGCGGCCGGGGGCTCCGGGGTCCGGCGGGGCGGCTCGTCGGCGATGCCGCACAAGCACAACCCGGTCGCGGCCATCGCCATCCTCGGCTGCACCAGGCGGCTGCCCGGCCTGGTCGCCACGCTGGTCGCCGCGGCCGAGCAGGAACACCAGCGCGCCGCCGGGGCCTGGCACGCCGAGTGGGAGCCGTTCGGCGACCTGCTGCGGCTCACCGGGTCGGCCGCGTCGTGGGGGGCGGAACTGGCCGGCGGCCTGGTCGTGGATCCGGCGCGGATGCGCGCCAACCTCGATGCCGCGCGCGGGCTGCCGCTGGCCGAGCAGGTGTCCGGGCTGCTGGCGCCTGCCCTGGGCCCGGCCGCGGCGCACGACCTGGTCGCCCGCGCCAGCGCGGATGCCGTCGCCGCCGGGATAACGCTGCGCGCGGCCCTGCTCGGCCGGCCCGGGGTGCGGCGGCAGCTCGACGCCGCCGGCATCACGCCCGGCCAGATCGACGCCGCCCTCGACCCGGCACGCTATCTGGGCGCGGCAGCGGCGTTCACCGACGCTGCGCTTGCCGCACACGCGCGGCGGTCCTGACACCTGCTGCGGGCCCACCGCCACCCACTGCGGCCCGCCCCGGCCGGTGACGATGGCCGGCCTCGGTTGCGCACGCCGCTCCGGACACGGGTTCGCGGACGTTGAATGGGGCCGGCGTGAACGTTTAAGGTCACCGGGAATGGTTACTCATAGTAGTTGGAATGTGCGGGGAGTCACCATGTGACAATTCGCCGATGCGACGGCGATGTGCCCGCAATTGGCGCCCTGCCTGTTGATGGTCGCGGAAATGCGACGCAGACGCCCTGACCCCGCGTCTCATCCGCAGGCCCGGGCCGGCAGGCCGTTATGGCTGCCTGCATCGGTCGTGGGCGGAAGCCGAGCACGCCGTGGCGTGCCCGACCAAAGGTTTCAGTTGTCCCGGACGAGGACATTCAACCGTATTTCCGTTCTGATCACTCTCACACTCGCCGCCGCGGCGATGGCCCTGGTGGCCTTCGCCGCCGGTATCGGCCACCCGGGGCCGGCCCGGGCCGCGCCCGCCACCCTGGCGGCGCTGGTCGGCCGGCCGGCCGCCGTGGCCCGGCCACCACACGTGGCCCGGCCATCGCATGTGACCCGGCCACCACACCAGGTCCGGTCACGGCCACATACCCCGCGGCAGATCGCCCGGGCCATGTTGCGCCACCGGTTCGGGTGGAAGCGCTGGCAGTTCAAGTACCTGAACCGGCTGTGGGCCGTCGAAAGCGGCTGGAACCGGTACGCGTCGAACCCGTACTCGGGCGCCTACGGGATCCCGCAGGCCATGCCCGGCAACAAGATGTCCAGCGCCGGGCCGGACTGGCAGGACAGCGCCCGGACCCAGATCCGCTGGGGAATGGGGTACATCGCGGCGCGCTACCGGACCCCGTACTGGGCCTGGCGGCACCTGCGGGCCGACGGCTGGTATTAGGCCATGCCCCGCCCCCGGCGCGAGCCAGCGCCGGGGGCGGGGCGCTTTGCGGCCGGTGCGGCCCGCCCGGGCGGCCAGGTAGGTCTGTGCCTACCCGGGAACTAGGCGCCGCCCCATGGCACGCCGGGCCGGGAAGGGGCCACGATGGCATCATGTGGATCCTCGCGATACTGCTCTGGCGCGTCATGACCCGGGTGCTGCGCCGCCTGGGCTGGGGGACCTTGCTGGTGCCCGTGGCGGCAGTGGGCATGCTGGTGTTCGGGGTGACCGTGTGGACGGTGGCGGCGCTCGCGCTCGCGGCGGTCCTCGCGGTCCGGCGGCCCGGCGCCGCGGCCGGCCTACTGCCGGCCGTCCTGATCTGCGCCGGGATATGGGGCCTCGCCCTGGCCGCGGCCGCGCCGGTGCCGGGGAACTGGACGGCCATGTCCCCCTATCGCATGGAGCTGTTCCTGCCCACTTCCGCCGGGCAGGTCACCTATTACGGCCAGGCCGGGACGGCGCCGAAGGCGCCGTCCCGTGGCCCGGTCCCCGGCAAGGCGACACCGGCCGGCCAGGTGGCGTACGGTCAGGCCGGGCCGGCGCCGAAGGCGCCACCCCGCGGCTGGGTCGCCATCGCCGGCCAGGCGGCGGTGCCGGGCCAGGCGGCGGCCGGGCGGGGAGCGCCCCAGCAGCCGGTGCACATGCGGGCGACCCCGCGGAAGCCGGGCCCTCCGGTTAGCAAGGCTGCCGGGATGAAGGAGGCCATCGCCAGCCTGCATCAGTCCGTCTCCCGCGCGCCCGTGCGGGCTGTCATGATCCGCGGGATCCCCAACCGGGCCGCGTTCTGGCACATGGCGACGGTGCGCGTGCTCGCGGGCAGGGCGCCCCCGGCCGGGTTCGCGCGGACCTGGCTGCTCGTCCCGCTGGCGCTGCTGATGCTTACCGTCGGCCTGTGGCTGATGCCGCGCTCGCTGGCGCGGCTACGGCAGCGGGCGGGCCCGCTGGTCCCCTACCTGCGGCAGCGGGTGCGGGAGACCGGCTGGGGGCTCGCGCTGGTGCCCGCGACGCTGATCGGCCTGTCGGTGTTCGGCGCGGGGCCGTGGACGGCCGCGGCGGTGGCCGCCGCGGCGATCGTCACGATCGTGTGGCCGAAGGTGGCCGCCGACCTGGTGCCCTTCGTGCTGGTGGCGCTGGCGCTGCGCGGGTTCCAGCTGGCGGTGCACTGGCAGTCGCTGCCGGCCGGGGCGATCGGGCCGGGAGTGCCCTACGGGCTGGTCACCGTGGACGGGCGCCAGACCGCGCTGCTGGCCGGGGCGGAGGCGAGCGTGTTCCTGGCCTTCGGCGCGTGGCTGGTGCCCCGGACCGTCGGCAGGCACGTGGGCTCGGTGTTCGTGCCGCGGGCGGACGCGGACCTGGCGGGCCGGGTACAGCGGCTCACCGAGACACGGGGGCACGCCGTGGACGCCGCCGCCGCCGAGCTGCGCCGGATCGAGCGGGACCTGCACGACGGAGCGCAGGCCCGGCTGGTCGCCCTCGGCATGAACCTGCGCGCGGTGGAGCGTGTCCTGCCGGGCAGCCCGAGCGCCGCGCTGGCGCTGGTGGCGGAGGCGCGGGAGACGTCGGTGCGGGCCCTGAACGAGCTGCGCGACCTGATCCGCGGTATCTGCCCGCCGGTGCTGGCCGACCGCGGCCTCGGCCACGCGGTCCAGGCGCTCGTCCTGGACACGCCGCTGCCGACCACGCTGGACGTCGACCTGCCCGGCCGGCTCACCGCGCCGGTCGAGTCCGCCTGCTATTTCGCGATCGCCGAGGCCCTGGCCAACGCGGTCAAGCACGCCGGTGCCCGCCACGCGCAGATCCGCATCCGGTATGTGCCGGGACTGCTGCGGATGGAGGTGTCCGACGACGGGGTCGGCGGGGCGGACCCGGCCGGGGGAACCGGGCTGCAGGGAGTGGAGCGCAGGCTGGGCACCTTTGACGGCATCATGGCCGTGAGCAGCCCGCCCGGCGGGCCAACCATGATTGTCATGGAGGTACCGTGCGCGTTGTTGTCGCCGAAGACCTGTTCCTGCTGAGGGACGGGCTTTCCCGGCTGCTCGCCGCGCATGACTTCGAGATCGCCGCTGCGGTGGACTCCGCGCCCGGCCTGCTGGCCGCGCTGCTGGAGCACCGGCCCGACGTGGCCGTGGTCGACGTCCGGCTGCCGCCAGCGTTCGCCGACGACGGCCTGCAGGCGGCGCTGGCGGCGCGGCGTGAGGTACCCGGCCTGCCGGTGCTGCTGCTGTCGCAGTACGTCGAGCAGCTCTATGCCCGCGAACTGCTCGCCGACCAGGCCGGCGCCGTCGGCTACCTGCTCAAGGACCGGGTGTTCAGCGACGAGGCGTTCGTGGACGCCATCCGTACCGTGGCCGGCGGGGGCACGGTCATGGATCCGGAGGTGGTGACCAAGCTGCTCGGCCGCCGGTCGCGGGACGAGCCGATCACCCGGCTGTCCGGGCGGGAGCGCGAGGTGCTGGCGCTGATGGCCGAGGGGCGCTCGAACACGGCGATCGCGCAGCGGCTGTTCATCACCGAGAAGGCCGTCAGCAAACACACCACGAGCATCTTCACCAAGCTGGGGCTGGCAGCCGACCAGGACGACAACCGCCGCGTGCTGGCCGTTCTGGCGTACCTGAACTCCTGAGCCTCGTGGTGGGGTAAGCGAGGTGGTCCCCGGTAGTGTTCGTGCCCAGCGGCCCGCCACTAGCCGTGGGAGGCGAGATGGACGATGGCGAACGCTCGGCACAGGGCATGACGGTGCGGCGTGAGGTGCTGGGGGACGCGCATGTGGACCGGGCGGTGGCGGGCACCACGGCGTTCACCGCTGACTTCCAGAGCTTCATCACGCGGTACGCCTGGGGGGAGGTCTGGTCCCGGCCGGGCCTGTCCCGGGCCGAGCGCAGCATGATCACGCTCACCGCGCTCGTGACGCTGCGCCAGGACGAGGAGCTGGCGATGCACCTGCGGGCGGCCCGGCGCAACGGGCTGAGCCCGGACCAGATCGGCGAGGTGCTGCTGCACACCGCCGTCTACGCAGGTGTGCCCGCGGCGAACCGGGCCTTTGCCGTGGCCGCGCGCGTCCTCGCCGAGGAGGACCGGCCCGGCGGGGGCGGCTGACGGGGGCGCCCGGTGACCATGCCCCCACTACCAGGACCGGCGGAGCGCGGGCTAGAGTGTCCGTATCTCGCACGCTTGTACTGATTGCGGCCAAAAAGATTATGATGATTGTCACGATTAGAAGCCTTGATCCGGTCAGGGGACAGTAAGGCATGGCGCAGATCGTGTCACTTGCCGAAGCCGTCGCCGCAGCCGTCCATGACGGCGACTCCGTTGCCATGGAGGGCTTCACCCACCTCATTCCGTTCGCGGCCGGGCATGAGCTGATCCGCCAGCACCGCCGTGACCTCACCCTGATCCGGATGACCCCGGACGTGATCTACGACCAGCTCATCGGGGCCGGCTGCGCGAGCAGGCTGATCTTCTCCTGGGGCGGCAACCCGGGCGTCGGCTCGCTGCACCGGTTCCGGGACGCGGTGGAGCACGCCTGGCCGGGGCCGCTGCAACTGGAGGAGCACAGTCACGCGGGCATGGCGAACCGCTACGTGGCCGGCGCCGCCGGGCTTCCGTTCGCGGTGCTGCGCGGGTACGGCGGGACGGGCCTGGAGGGCCTGCCCGGGCTCGACGGGCATCCCGCCGTCCGCCCGATCACCTGCCCCTTCACCGGCGAACGGCTGACCGCGGTCGCGGCGCTCACGCCCGACGTGGCCGTCGTCCACGCCCAGCAGGCCGACCGGGACGGCAACGTCCAGCTCTGGGGGATCACCGGCGTGCAGAAGGAGGCCGTGCTCGGCGCGCGGCGCTCGGTGGTGACGGTCGAGGAGATCGTGGACACGCTCGTACCCGCGCCACAGGCGGTCGTCCTGCCCTCGTGGACCGTCGACTACGTCGCCTGCGTCCCGGGGGGCGCGCATCCCTCCTACGCCCTGGGCTACTCGCAGCGCGACAACGACTACTACGTGGCCTGGGATGCGATCAGCCGGGACCGGGACCGGTTCCTGCGGTGGCTCGACACCGACGTCTACCACCGACCGGCGGCGGCCGGCCTGGCCAGTGTCAATGCTGGCGAGGAAGGATAGGGGCATGGGTCCGGCCGGGGCAGACGGTTCGTTCACCGCGGACGAGATGATGACGGCGTGCGCGGCCCGCGCCCTGCGGGACGGCATGACGTGCTTCGTCGGCATCGGCCTGCCGAGCGCGGCGGCGAACCTGGCCCGGGCCACGCACGCCCCCGGGCTGGTGCTGATCTACGAGTCCGGGACGATAGGCGCCAAACCGGGCTGGCTGCCGCTGTCGATCGGCGACGGGGTGCTGGCGGAGACCGCCGACGCCGTGGTGAGCGTGCCGGAGATCTTCAACTACTGGCTGCAGCCGGGGCGGATCGATGTCGGCTTCCTCGGCGCGGCCCAGCTCGACAGGTTCGGCAACATCAACACCACGGTGATCGGCAGCACCTACGCCGACCCGAAGGTCCGGCTGCCCGGGGCGGGGGGCGCCCCGGAGATCGCGGCCTTCTGCCGCGAGGTCATCATCGTCCTGCGCCAGAGCCGCAGGTCCTTCGTGGAGCGGGTGGACTTCGTCACGTCCGTCGGGTACGGCGACGGGGCAGGGCACCGCGAGCGGCTGGGCCTGACCGGGACCGGGCCGCGCAGGATCATCACCGATCTCGGCGTGCTGGAACCCGATCCCGCCACCCGGGAGCTCACCCTCACCGGCGTCTACCCGGGGGTGAGCCCGGACCAGGTGCGGTCGAGGACCGGCTGGGACCTGGCCGTGTCGCCCGGCCTGGCGGTGCTCGACCCGCCGTCCCCGGCCGAACTGGCCGCGCTGCGCGGACTGCGGGCGACGACCCCGGATGCCGAAGGAGCACGCTGATGGCCATCGACCGGCCCGCGGCCCGCGCCGGGATCGACCTGCCCCGCTATGAGCGGCCGGCCGGGGTGCACCCGCCGCTGGACTTCGCCGGGTACCGCTCCACCGCGCTGCGCGCCCCGCACCGGCCGCTGGTGCTGCTGCCGCACCGGCTGACCGAGGTCACCGGGCCCCTCCTCGGCGCGGACCGGGTCACCCCGGCGGACGCCGACCTGACCGGCCAGCACGAGGGCGAGCCGCTCGGGCAGCGGATCACCGTGAGCGGCCAGGTGCTGGACTCCGGCGGCCGGCCGGTGCCCGGGACGCTGATCGAGATCTGGCAGCCCAACGCGGCCGGCCGGTACCGGCACTCGGTGGACAACCACCCCGCGCCGCTCGACCCGAACTTCACCGGGGTCGGCCGGTGTGTCACCGACGCCGAGGGCAGGTACCGGTTCGTCACCATCAAGCCGGGCTCCTACCCGTGGCGCAACCACCCGAATGCGTGGCGCCCCGCGCACATCCACTTCTCCCTGTTCGGCCGCGCATTCACCCAGCGGCTGGTGACCCAGATGTACTTCCCGGGCGATCCGCTGTTCTTCCAGGATCCGATCTTCAACTCCGTCCCCGGGCATGCCCGGGACCGGATGATCTCCCGGTTCGACCTCAGCCTGACCGAGCCGGAATGGTCCCTGGGCTTCGCCTGGGACATCGTGCTCCGCGGCCGGGACGCGACCGCGTTCGAGGAGCAGGAGGGCGGCCGCTGATGCCGGGGCTGACTCCGTCGCAGACCGTGGGGCCGTTCCTGGCGATCGGGCTGCCGTGGCCGGACGGCCCGTTCGTGGTGCCCGAGGGCACCGACGGGGCGATCACGATCACCGGCCGGGTCCTGGACGGCGCGGGGGACCCGGTTCCCGACGCCCTGGTGGAGACCTGGCAGGCGGATCCGGGCGGCCGGTTCAGCCACCCGGACGACCCGCGGGGCGCGGCGGCGGCGCCGTTCCGCGGGTTCGGCCGCTGCCCCACCGGCGCCGACGGGTCGTATCGCATCGTGACCCGCAAGCCCGGGCCGCTGCCCTGCCCAGACGGCAGGACAGAGGCGCCGCACCTGGACGTGTCGGTGTTCGCCCGCGGCCTGCTGGACCGGGTGGTGACGCGGATCTACTTCCCCGACGAGGGGCATGCGAACGTGGCCGACCCGGTGCTGGCGTCGATCGGCGACCCGGCCCGGGCCGCGACGCTGATCGCGCACGCCGAGCACGGCGCCGCCGCGAGGCTCCGCTTCGACATCCACCTGCAGGGCGAGCACGAAACCGTGTTCTTCGATGTCTGAGCCCGGCGGGTCACCGGTGCCGCTGGCCGCCAGCCTGACCGGGCCGCCCGGGGCGCCAGTGCTGGTGCTCGGCAACTCGCTCGGCACCACCAGGGGACTCTGGGAGCCGCAGGCCGGCCCGCTGGGCCGCCGGTTCCGGCTGCTGCGGTACGAGCACCGGGGCCACGGCGGCTCGCCCGCGCCCCCGGGACCGTACACGATCGCCGGCCTCGGCGCCGACGTGCTGGCGCTGCTCGACCACCACGGGATCGGGGCCGCCAGCTACTGCGGCGTGTCCCTCGGCGGGATGGTCGGCATGTGGCTGGCGGCGAACGCGCCCGAGCGGATCGGCGCGCTCGCGCTGTGCTGCACCTCGGCCTGCCTGCGGCCCGCGCAACTGTGGCGGGACCGGGCCGCCCTGGTCCGGTCGGCGGGGATGGCGTCGGTCTCCCGGCAGGTCGTCGGGCGCTGGTTCACCCCCGCCTACCAGGCCGCGCATCCGGGCACCCCGGCCGCCTTCGTGCGCACGCTGGAACGGGATGTCGTTCCCGAGGGCTACGCGGGCTGCTGCGACGCGATCGCGGCCATGGACCTGCGGCCGCTGCTCGGCTCGGTCACCGCGCGCACGCTGGTGATCGCGGGGGCCGAGGACCCGGCGACACCGCCGTGGCACGGGGCGGTGATCGCGTCGGCGATCCCCGGCGCCCGGCTGCGGGTCATCCGCGGCGCCGCGCACCTGGCCAACGTCTCCTCGGCGGCCGAGGTCACGGCCACGCTCCTGGGCCACCTGGCCGGCTGAGCCGCGGCCGCCGCGCTCAGGGCGCGATCGCGATCGCCCCCGGGTCGCTGCCGACGGGGACCGGCGTGCCCGGCGTGTTGGTGGCGGTGTCGATCGGCGTCACGGTGCCCTGGTCATAGTCGGTGACGTAGGCGGTGGTGCCGTCGGGGGTGAACGCGATCCCGGCCGGATCCGCCACGCTCATCGGCGTGCCCGCCCTGTTGGTGGCGGTGTTGATCGGGGTCACGGTGCCGTTGAACTGGTCCAGTACGTAGACCTTCGTCCCGTTGGGGTCGATCCCCAGTACGCCGGCCGAGGTCCCGACCCTGATCGCCCGCGCGGGCCTGTTGGTTGCGGTGTTCACCGGGGTCACCATGCCCTGGAACACGCTGAGAACGTAGGCGGTCGCCCCGTTCGGGGTGATCGCGATCGCCGTGGGGGCGCCCACGGTAATCGGTTTCCCGGCCGTGTTGGTCACGGTGTTGATCGGGGTGACCGTGTTGGCGTCGTCGCCGGCGACGTATGCCTTCTTCCCGCCCGGCATGATCGCGATGGCGATGGGGTAGTGCCCCACGCCGATCGGCGTCTCCGGCTTGTTGGTGGCTGTCCTGATGGGAGTGACCGCGTCGCCGTAGCCGCTGACGTAGACGGTCCTGCCGTTCGGCGTGACCGCGATCGTCACCGGGTGGTCGCTGGCGGTCAGTTTGACCGGCCGGCCCGCGATGTTGGTCGCCGTGTGGATCGGCGTGACCGTGCTGGAGCCGTAGTTGGCGATGTAGGCGGTGGCTCCGTCGGGGGTGATCGCGATCGCCTTCGGCTCGTACCCGGCGCGGATCGTGGCCGTCACCGTGTTGGTCGCGGTGTCGATCGCGGTCACCGCGTTCTGGCCGACGACATAGGCCGCGGTCCCGTCGGGGGTGATCGCGATCGCGCCGGGGCCGGCCGCGACCGGGATCGCCGGGCCGGCCGTGTTGGTCGCGGTGTCAACCGGGGTCACGGTGCCGGTCGCGTTGACCACGTAGGCGGTCGGGGCGCTGGGCCCGGTACGGGACCCCGCGGCGGCCGGGCCTGCCGCTGCCGGGGCGGCCGCTGCCGGGGCGGCCAGTGCGATGGCCGCGCCGCAGGTGGCGGCGCCGGCGGCCGCCCACCGCACGCGGCGCGTCCTGGTCGGTGCTAACGTGCCCGTCCGGCTCATCTGCCGCGCCTCCTCGCTCGCCCGTGGCCAGGTCTGGCACCAGCATGGCCCAGGCCGGGCGGCAACGCCAGGCGGCCGGCCGCCGTGGCGCTCAGCGGGCCAGGGACCGGGCGGCGCCCTCGATGGCCTGCTGGGACAGCAGCACGGCCGCGGCCGCGTCGCCGAGTGGCACGAAGCTGTCCTCGCTGGTCACCCGGGCCGCCCGGCCGCGGAAGCCGCCGTCGGCCAGGGCCGCGAGCACGGCCTCGGACACGCCCCCGGTCCGCCTGGTCTCGTCGGCGACCAGCACCCGGCCGGTGGCGGCGGCCTCGCGCAGGATGTCGTCGGCGGGCAGCGGCGCCAGCCAGCGCAGGTCGAGCACCCGGCAGCCGATCCCCTCGGCCGCCAGCCGGGCGGCCGCCCGCAGGCTCAGCCACAGGCCGTTGCCGAACGTGACGATCGTCAGGTCGGTCCCGTCCCCGTGGGTGCGTGCCCGGCCGACCGGCACGTGCCCGGCCGCCCATTCCTCCGGCGGGGCGTAGCCGGCCCGCCAGCCGCCGTCCCCGGCGGCGAGCAGGTCGCGGGTGTGGTACAGCGCGATCGGCTCCACGAAGGCGCACACGCTGCCGTCTGTCTCGGCGGCGGCCAGGCAGGTGCGCAGCATGGCGGCGGCATCGTCCGGCCTGGCGGGCGAGGCGACGATGAGCCCGGGTATGTCCCGCAGCGCCGCGACGCTGTTGTCGTTGTGGAAGTGCCCGCCGAATCCCTGGTAGGCATAGCCGGCGATGCGCACCACCAGCGGGTTGCGGTACCGGTTGGTGGAGAAGAACGACAGCGTGGCCGCCTCGCCCCTGATCTGGTCCGCGGCGTTGTGCAGGTAGGCGAGGTACTGGATCTCCGGTACCGGCAGCAGCCCGGCCAGCCCCGCGCCGAGGGCGAGCCCGAGGATGGACTGCTCATCGAGCACCGTGTCGAACACCCGGCCCGCGCCGAACCTGGCCAGCAGCCCCCGCGTGACACCGTAGACGCCGCCCTTGCGGGCGACGTCCTCGCCGAACACGAGCATCCCCGGCCGCGCCGCCAGCGCGTCGGTGAGCGCGGCGTTGATCGCCTGGGCCAGGGTCAGCGGCCCGGCCGACTCGGGCAGCCTGCCGCCGAACGCGGCGGCGCGCTGCGGGCCCGCGGTCACGGCGGCCACCGCGACGGCCGCCGCGCAGCGTGGCGCGAGCGGCGCCATCACCTGCGCGGCGCTGGCCAGCCGGGGCTCGCCGGCCAGTTCCGCCGCCCGGGCCAGCACCCGGGCCCGGGACTCCTCGTACCGGTCGAGCACCTCGGCGGGGGACAGCAGCCCGGCGCCGGTGAGCAGCCGGGCGGTGCCGATCAGCGGATCGGCGCCGAGTTCGGCGGTGATCTCCGCCGCGTCGCGGTAGGCGGTCTCCGCGTCACCGCCCGCGTGACCGCCCAGCCGCACCACCGACAGGTGCAGGAACGCGGGGGAGCGCCGCTCCCTGACCCACGCCACGGCCGCGGCGGCGGTGTCGAAGGTGTCGGCGAGGTCGGAGCCGTCGGCGTGGAAGTAACGGATGCCCGGGCGGCCCGCGGCCGCGGTGGCCACCCAGCCGGGCGGGGTGCGCACGCTGATGCCCAGCCCGTTGTCCTCGCACACCACCAGCAGCGGCAGCGGCAGGTGCTGGTAGGTGCAGTAGGCGGCGGTGTTGAGCGCGCCGGCCGAGGTGGAGTGGTTGACCGAGGCGTCGCCGATGCTCGCCAGCACGATCGCGTCGGCAGGCCAGCGGGACGGCAGGCCCAGCCGCGCGGCCCGGCCCATGCTGAAGGCGAGCCCGACGGCGCGCGGCAGGTGTGAGGCGATGGTGGAGGTCACCGGGATCACGTTGAGGTCGGCGTGGCCGAGGACCTTGTGCCGCCCGCCCGCGATCGGCTCGGCCTCCGCCGCGGCCAGGCCGAGCAGCACGTCGTCCACCCCGTCCCGTGGCGGCGTCGCCTGCGCCGCGCGGACCAGGTAGAAGGCGCACGAGCGGTAGTGCAGCAGCGCCGGGTCGCCCGGCCGCAGGACGGCCGCCACCGCGGCGTTGCCCTCGTGACCGGAGGAGCCGATCGTGTAGAAGCCGGCGCCCCGGGCGCGCAGCCAGCGGGCGGCGACGTCGAGGTGGCGGCTGGCCAGCTGGGCGCCGAACAGCTCCAGGCAGCGTTCCCCGGTCAGCGCGGAGCCGGGCCGGACGGCGTGGGCGGGGCCGGCCCCCGCCCACGGGGCCGCCGCCAGCGTGCGGACGGACCTGGCGAAGTGGCGCTCGACCGCGTCGTGCTCCTCGGCCTCAAGGGTCATGCGTCTACCGTAGGCGGTGGGCTGGCCACAACCCGCCCGCATGCCAGCCACGACGAGGAGGCCACATGCTGCCCTGGTCCGCCGAACTGACCGGTCGCGTCGACGAGCAGACGATCACCAGCGAGCTGCTGAAGGACAACCCGCTCGGGGACCCCTGCGAGCGGCCGCTCTGGGTGTACGTTCCGCCCGGATATGACGCAGAGCCGGACCGGCGGTACCCGTCGGTGTACGTGATCCAGGGGTACACCGGGCACGTCACCATGTGGGCCAACCGCAGCGCGTACCGGCAGCCGTTCCCGGAGACCGCCGATGCGGTGTTCGCCCGGGGGGAGGCGCCGCCGGCCATCGTGGTCTACGCCGACGCGTGGACCGCCTACGGCGGCAGCCAGTTCGTCGACTCGCCGGGCACCGGCCGCTACCACTCCTACCTCTGCGACGAGGTGGTCCCCTGGGTGGACGCGCGGTACCGGACCCTGGCGGCCCCCGGTCACCGGGCGATCATGGGCAAGTCCAGCGGCGGGTTCGGCGCGATGATCACGCCCATGCTGCGGCCGGACCTGTTCGGCGCGCTCGCCTCGCACGCCGGCGACTCGCTGTACGAGCTGAGCTACCTGCCCGAGTTCGCCAAGGCCGTGCGCCACCTGCGCGACTACGACGGTGACATCTGGCGCTGGTGGGAGGACTTCCGGTCCAGGCCCTCGTTCACCAAGGAAGCCGACCACGACCTGCTCATGCTGCTCGGCGTGTCCGCCTGCTTCTCCGCCCGCCCGGACGGCACCGTGGAGCTGCCGTTCGAGCCGCGCACCGGGATGCTGCGCCCGCAGGCCTGGCAGCGCTGGCTGGACTGGGACCCGGTCCGCATGATCCCGCGGTACGCCGGCCAGCTCCGGTCGCTGCGCGGCATCTGGATCGACGCGGGGATCCGCGACGAGTGGTTCCTGGACGTCGGGGCGGAAGCGATGCACGCGGCGCTGCGCGACGCCGGGGTGGCCGCGGAGACGATCAGGTTCGAGCTGTTCAACGCCAGCCACATGGGCATCGACTACCGGTACCCGCTGTCGCTGGCCTGGCTGTGCCAGCGGATCGCGGGCTGAGGAGCGCTCAGGCGATCTCGTCGAACAGGTGCCCGCCCACCCGGGCCAGGTGGGCGCGCATGGCCTCCACGGCGCGGTCGGCGTCCCTGGCGCGCAGCGCGGCCACCAGCTCCCGGTGGTCGGCCTGATAGGCGCGCTGCCGCTCGCGCGAGGCGCTGCGGCGCTTGAGGTCGCCCCAGAACCGGCCGTGCCGCGCCTCCTCGATCACCTCGTACAGCCGGGTCAGCAGCGGGCTGTGGCTGGCCGCCATGATGCTGCGGTGCAGGGCCAGGTCCCACGACTCGAACTCGTCGTAGCTGGTCGCGCGCTCGCCCCCGGCCAGGCAGCGGCTTATCTCCTCGAAGTCCGCGGCCGTGGCCCAGGCGACCACCTGCCTCATGGCCGGGGGCTCGAGCAGCCGCCTGACCGTCATGACGTCGGCGGGCGCGAAACCGCCCTGGCCGGCCGCCGGGCCCCGGCCGGGATACGGGTCCGCCCCGGCCCCGCCCCCGGCGCCGTCGCCGGCCGTGCGGGCCTCCCATGGCTCCTCGCGCAGGAAGGTCCCGCGGCCGACCTCGCGAGAGATGCGCCCCTCCGCCTCCAGGACCGTGAGGGCGCGGCGGACCGAGGTCCGTGTCGCGCCGAGGCTCGCCGCGAGCTGCCGCTCGGTGGGCAGCTGGGTGCCGCGGCGCAGGCCGGCCCGGCGGGACTCGGCCAGGATGATCTCGGCCAGACGGTGCCGTTGATCGGCCGGATCCGCGGGGACGTCCCCGGATGATCTCCCCATCCCCGTCCGCTCCTTTACGTGCTCTGGAACCAAGCTCAACCAATCATACCAATCGTAACCATACCGTGATGCCAGGAGCGACCCGATTCGGGCTTCCGTGGCTATTGACCTGCCAAGCAAAGCAGACCTATTCTCAACCAATACACACCACACAACCAATCGCGGCCGGCACTCCGCACCGTGCCACCCCTGCGGCAGCGGGGCCGCAAACGATTGAGGCGCGGCTGTCCCGGCATCCGGCGGGCCGGGGCGCCCCCGGTGCCGCCCGTGCGCCGGGGGCCCGGCACGATCACTTTCCGCGGCTCGGCGGCCGGGACCGAGGAAGGGAGAACTCCAGGTGAGGCTGGCCACGATTGCCACCGACCGCGGGCCGCGCCTGCACGTCAGGGCGCGCTCCGGCTACGTCGATGTCGGCGAGGCCACCGGCGATGAGCGGATGTCCTCGCTCCAGCACGTGCTGGTCACCGGGGCGCCGGCGATGGACGCGATCCGCCCGCTGACCGAGCGGGACGGCCGCGACGTCGCGGCCGCGGAGTTCGCCCCCGCGGTGCCGGCCCCGCCGCGCATCCTGTGCCTCGGCCTCAACTACAGCGAGCACGCGCTCGAGGGCGGCCGGGCGGTACCGACGTGGCCGGACGCCTTCGTCCGCGGCACCGACAGCGTCCTGCCGCCCTACGCCGACCTGGTGAAGCCGGCCTTCACGAGCAAGTTCGACTACGAGGCCGAGCTCGGCATCGTGATCGGCGCCGGCGGCAGGTACATCCGGGCCGAGAAGGCCCTCGACGCCATCGCGGGCTTCGTGGTGCTCAACGACGCCTCCGCCCGGGACTGGCAGCGCGCCGGCACCCAGTGGACCGCCGGGAAGAACTTCACCGGCAGCATGCCGATCGGCCCCGAAGTCGTCACCACCGATGAGGTGGACGTCAGCGACCTGGCCATCAGCTCGACGCTCAACGGGACGGTGATGCAGTCGGCGCGGACCTCCCAGATGCTGGTCAGCGTTCCGGCGGCGGTCGAGTTCTTCTCCTCCTTCACCCGCCTGGGCCCCGGCGAGGTGATCGCCACCGGCACCCCGGGCGGCGTCGGGTTCGCCCGGACCCCGCCCGTCTGGATGGAGCCGGGTGACGTCATCGAGGTGTCCGTCGAGGACGTGGGCACCATCCGCAACCGTGTGGTCGCCGAGGAAGGCGCCCCGTCCGGCTGGCGCTGGCGGCCCGCCCCGGCCGGGCCGGGGCTGTGATCCGGCGGCCGGGTGCTGGCCATCAGGGACGAGTTCTGCGACCCGGTCGTGGTGATGGCCGCGGGCTCGGTGCTCGCGGAGGGCACGATGGACCAGCTTCGCGGCCGGGCCGAGGTCGTGGCGGCCTGCCTTGTCGGCTGAGGTGACCCTGCACGGGCTTGCGCTGCGGCCGAGGGCATCACGGCCGGCTACCGCGGCGACCCGGTGATCCGCGGCATCACGGTGAGCGCCGACCCGGGCGAGGTCGTCTCGCTGGTGGGCCCATCGACAAAGTGCTCACGGTCTTCCCCGGCTGGCCGGCCTGATCGGGCGCGGCTGTCGGTCAGCCCCGAGTTCGTCGAGTCGTTCCTCGGCGGCGGCGGCCGGCCGGCCGGGCCCGCCGGGACCGCCGGCACCGCCGCTGGCTGAGGCCGGGAACGCGCCGGTAGCACAGTGGCCGTGATCTCCCGGGCGGGCGCGCCCGCTGGCGTACCATCGGATGCCATGTCGGGTGAGGACAGCACGGCCGGGCCGGGACCCCTCCAGGTGAGCAGCGGTTTCCTCCTGGTGCAGACCACCACCGATTCGCGTGCCGAGGCGGTGGAGCTCGCCCGCGCTGCGGTGGAGCAGCGCCTGGCCGCCTGTGCTCAGGTCATCGGCCCGGTCGCCAGCACCTACTGGTGGGAGGGGGCGGTGGAGCGCGAGGAGGAGTGGCTGCTCACCCTCAAGCTGCCCGCCCGCGGGTACCCGGCGCTCGCCGACTTCCTCGCCCTCAGCCACAGCTACGACGAGCCGGAGATCGTGGCGACGCCCATAGTCGCGGGCTCGGCAGGCTACCTGGGCTGGATCGAGGAGGAGACCCGCCAGCCGTGAGCCGGCACGGCCGCCGGTTACAGGTCCTTCACCAGGTCGGCGGCCTCACGGGGGTCCAGCTTGGCCAGCGCCCGCTGGGCGGTGCTCTCCGCCTTCGCCCGGGCGGACTCCGCCTGGGCCCGGTCGGCCTCCGCCTTGGCCTGGCCGGCCTGCGCCGCGTCCTTGCCGGAGGACCCGATCTGGACGCCGAAGAACGCGCCCACGATCGTGCCGACCACCGTGGTCACCGAGCCGACGACCGCGGTCACGTCGGCCGCCGCGGTGAACCGCGCGACGGCGACGCCGAAGACGGCCCCCATGAGCACGAAGGACGCCACGATCAGCCCGGCCCCGTACCGGATCCGGGCGAGTTCGGGGTTCGGGCCCGGGGCGGGGCCGGCCCCGGGACCGGGGCTGGGGGCGGGACCGGGGCGGGTGCTGAGCTGGGTGGTGGTAGCCATCGAGGGTGCCTCTCCTTCACTGGTGGGATGACGGGTCGCCGGGGATTCACTGGAGGGATGACGGGTCGCCGGGGGCCGATGGCCCGGCCGTGCCAGGACCGTGGCGGCGCCTACGCGGCGGGCCTGGCCTGGCCGGGGTCCGCGCGCCCGGTGCCCCTCGGCAGGTGGCCGGCCTCGGCCCACTTGATCAGGAAGTCGGTCGCGGCTTTCGCGCCGTTGGCGAAGAGCATCGCCTGCTGCTGCTTGTCCAGGTCGAACTGGGTGGCGGTGATGCCGCCGTTACGGACGAAGATGGTCCGCTGCGCCGTTTCCTGGTCGATGTGGTAGCGGTCCCACTCGCTCATCATGGTCCGCAGGCAGCGATAGCCCTCCTGCAGCGCGCTGTGCACCTGCGTGTCGGGGGGCTGCGGGCCGGGCTCGGCCGACAGCTTGATGCCGATCGTCGGCCAGCGTGGCGCGCCGCCGTCGGCGCGGTCGAACGCGCCGATCGGGAAGTTCATGAGCATGCCGCCGTCCACCCAGGTCACCGTCCCGCCGGGCCAGCTGAGCACGTTGCCGTCGGGCAGCGGGGTCTGTGCCCGCTGCGTCTCGCAGCGGGCCGGCACGAAGAAGAACGGGATCGACATGGACGCGCGGACCGCGTCGACGACCCGCTGGCCGGCCGCGTCCAGCCCGTAGAAGTCCTGGTAGTCCCACGGCAGCCGGGCCAGCCTGCCGCGGGTGATGTCGGAGACGTGCACCACGGCCCGGTACCACTGCCCGTCCGGCAGGCTCGCCTCCGGGTCGTCGTCGGGGCTGAGGGCCAGGTCGGCCCACGTGGTGACGCCGCAGTCGCTGAGCTTGGCCCCCAGCCAGGTGTGCAGGTAGTCGCCGCCGTACAGGCCGGTGTGGAACATGAGCTCGCAGGCATCGGCGAACCTGCCGCCGAGGCGCTCGAAGGCGTGCTGGATCGTCCCGGTGTGCATGAACTGGGCGTAGTCGATGTCGCTGAGGTAGTCCCGCAGCACGGTCATGTCCTGGCCGGACTTCTGCACCGCGGCGGCGAGGACTGCGGCGATCGCGCCCGCACTGGTGCCCGCCGTGCGCGGGAACTGGTATCCGGCCTCGGCGAGCACGCAGATCGCCCCCGCCAGGCCGATGCCCTTGACGCCGCCGCCTTCCAGCACCAGGTCGGCGTTCAGCTCACGCCGGCCGGTGCGGGGGTTGAGCCAGTAGTCCTCGGCCCACAGCCTCGTCACCGCGCGCTCGAAGGCGGCCTGCCCCTCCGGGCCGCGGTCGTAGGTGGGTTCTCCGGGCCAGGTGCCGCCCCGCGCGGGCGCGGGGCCGGATGAGTCGTGGGCGGGCCCGAAAGCAGGCATGGTCATCTCCAGTTCTGCGGTGACGCGGTTGGTCCCCTCTGCTAGGGACGGAGCAGCCAGGTGCCCCGCCTGATGCACCCGCGGGCCAGGTAAAAAGAAATGGCGCGGTACTGCATCAGGCGATGGCCTGCGATGCTCTGCCTAGGTGGGTCGCTACGGCCTGCCCGGGCTGATGGTGCGGCCCGGCCACGCGCGATGGGAGCAGGGCCATGGCGGTTACGTGGGCGGGAGGAGCCCGCCGTGAGTGACGACCCGTCGGTGGCCACCCTCGTGGCCCGCGCATCCGGGTCCGACCAGGCGGCGTGGGACGAGCTGGTCGAGCGTTACTCTCCGCTGGTGTGGTCGATCTGCCGCCGTTACCGGCTGAGCCAGCACGACATCGAGGACGTGGGGCAGAACGTGTGGCTGCGGCTGGTCGAGCAGATCGGGAACCTGCGCGAGCCGGCCGCGCTGCCCGGCTGGCTGGCAACCACCACCCAGCGGGAATGCCTGCGCGCGCGGCAGCGGCTCGACCGCCTGGTGCCGGTGCCGGACGAGCTGACGCCGGCCCTGGATGACGCGGAGATCGAGCAGGAGATCGTGCTCGCCGAGCGGAACGCGGCGCTGCGCGCGGCCTTCGCGGAGCTTCCGCCGCGGTGCCGGCAACTGCTGTCGATGCTCCTGGCCGATCCGCCGCAGTCGTACGCTCAGATCAGCGTCATCCTAGAGATCCGGGTCGGCAGCATCGGGCCGCAGCGGGCCCGGTGCCTGCGGCAGCTGCGCCGCTCCGGGCACCTGGCGGCGGTCATCGGCGGCGACAGCGAAGGCGCCGCCGCCGGGCATCGAGGAGGTGAGCCACGTGCATGAGGACTGGGACGATGAGCGGCTGATGGAGGCGCTGGCCGGTGCGCTCCGGGAGCGCCAGGCCGTCCCGCCCTGGTTCACCGACACCGCCAGCAGCGCCTACGCATGGCACAGCATCGATGCTGAGCTCGCGCAGCTCACCTACGATTCCAGCCGCGACCATGAGCTGAGCGCGAGCCTGAGGTCCGAGGCGGCCTCGATCCGGGCCCTCACCTTCACCTCGGCGCACCTGTCCGTCGAGCTTGAGATCGCCGAGAGTTCCCTGGTGGGGCAGATCCTGCCACCGCGGGACGGCACGGTCGAGGTGCACACCCGGGCCGGCCTGACCATGGCCGTGCCCGTGGACGAGATCGGCTGCTTCGCCATCGAGCCCATCCCGCCCAGCCCGTTCCGGCTGCAGTGCCGGACCAGGGACGGCACGGACGTGGTGACCGGGTGGGTCACCCTGTGAGCCGTGGTCAGGCAGCGCCGAGGGCCATGAGGGACGCGGCGGTCGCCTGACGGACGGGATCACCGGCGAGCACGAGGCGGGTCCGCTGCAGTGACTCGGCCAGGGTATGGCCGGACCGGATGAACCGGTGCAGTGCCACCATCACGGGCACCGCGGCCTGGTCGTTCAGCGGCACCGCGGCGGCGACCAGGCCGGCCGTGCCCAGCGGCAGCAGGCTGCTGACCAGGCCGAGCAGCTCATCCGCTCCCGCGGGCGCCAGGGCACCGGAGTCACAGCTGGACAGGACCAGCCGGTAGGGGGCGCGGCGCAACTGCTCGAAGTCGTAGACGGTCAGCGGGCCGTCGTGCATGAGCAGCGAGGAGAACAGCGGGCTGTCCGCGCGGAAGGTCCCGTGCGCGGCGATGTGGGCGAGCCAGGCGCCGTCGAGCTCGCTCAGCACCTTCTCGGCCGTGACCGCACCGTCGGCCAGGACCGAGACGTCGTCGTACAGTTGCGCCACCACCGGCACCTCGGCGCCGTCGGTGACCAGTCCCGGCCCGCGGGCCAGGATGACCCGGCGGCGGCCCGGCGCCGGCGCGGCGCGGGCGCGCATCCATGCCCCGGCGGAGGGTGCCACGCTGACGGCGCGGTCGGCCAGCGCGGGGATCACCGCCCAGGGGATGGCATGCAGCCTGCCGGGCGGGACGATGACCACCGGCTCGTCGCCCAGGCACCGGGCGGCCGGGCCGAGGAGGGCGTCCTGCAGCTTCGGCCCGGCGGCGGCCAGCACGGCCTGCGCGCTGCCCATGTCGTCCCCGGGGCGGCCGCGGGCCAGCCGCCGCAGGGCGAACCGGGCGAAGTCGGAGGCGCGGGCGGCATCCGCGGTCAGGCCGGCCGTGACGTGCCGCACCCGTCCCGCTCCGCACACCAGGACGTGCAGGACGCCGGCGATGTCCACGATCTCGACCAGCTGGCCGGTGCCGAGCTCGTCGAGCAGCTCGGCAATCTTGATGGTGCCGGGCCGGGCGGCGGTCCCGCGGGCGCGCAGCGCACGGCCGCGCACGACGCCCTCGAGCCGCTGCTGCTCCCGCTGTAGCGCGCCCGTCGGCATACCGTGGCGGCGCGCGGCCTCCAGATCGCTGCTCACCTTCCGGAACGCGGTCAGCGCCGAGTTGAGCCCGGTGTCGGCGGCGGGCCGGACCGGCGGGACCTGCATGGCGGTGGCCCGCCATCGCTCGCTCCAGGTGAGCAGGAGCCGGGGGCGGCTGGTCCGCGCCGCGTGCCGCTGCGCGACCGCCGCCAGCTCCGCGCCATGCGCGGTCGCCTGCGCCCGGAGCTCGGAGGCGCCGAGGGTGAACCGGTATTCGTCCAGCACCTCGAGCCCGCGGCGGCAGGCAGTCAGCAGTTGCCGCGACTGGCCGGCGGCCTCGGCGCGCAGGGCCTCGCCGAGCCATCCGCTGGCGCGCCCCAGCGGCGGGCCGTGCCGCCTGCTGCGCGCCGCCGCCAGGAGATGCCGCTCGGCCGCATCGGGGCGCCCCAGTCCCAGCGCGACCCGGCCCGCCAGCAGGTGCGCCTGCGGCGCATCGCCGGAGTCCAGGCCGGCCAGCAGCGCCGCGGCCCGGCTCGCGTCCCGGAGCAACTGGGCCGACACCGCGCCGGTGGCGAACCTCGCCTGAACGATCACCAGCCCGGTGCGGGCCAGCCACCATTCGCTTCGCTGGGCGCGGAACAGGCGCGAGGCGGCCTGCGCCCGGTCCAGGGCAGCCTGCGGCTGGCCGGTGGCCAGGGCGCAGGTGGCGGCCACCAGCATCAGTTCCGCCCGCTTGGTGGACCGGCCATGGATCTCCTCGATCGCACCGATCGCGGCGTCGGCCTCGGCCAGGGCGTCACCGGCCAGCCCGGCGGCCAGCAGCACCAGGCACCGGTCGATGCTCAGCGCCGGCGTCGGCACGCCCAGCGGCCGCAACCGCGCGGCCGCCTCGTCGAGGAAGGAGAGCGCCACCGGCAGGTCACCCGAGGCGAAGGCGACCAGGGCACGGTTTCCCACCGTATAGATCGCGTCGGCCTCCTGGCTGGTTTCGGCGAACAGGCCCCCGGCGGCGACGAAGTCGGCGTCCGCGCGAGCGGCGAGGCCCATCGCGATGTAGACCATGCCGCGGGCGTTCAGCGCGCGGGCGGTCCAGAGCTTGTCGCCGGCGCGGCGCAGCACGCTCACCGCGCGCCGCATGTCCTCGAGCGCCTCCGGGTGCCGGCCGAGGGTCCACAGCGCGATGCCGCGCCGGTGCAGGACCCGGCCCGCCTGCGCGCCGCGGGCCTGCCGCAGCGCCCGTTCCAGGGCGCTGAGGCCGGCGGCGGTCTGGCCGGCGTACACCAGCGCCACCCCGAGGGTGGCGAGCACATCCGTCTCCCGCTCGGTTGAGCCGGCCCGCCGGGCGAGGCGCAGTGCCGCCCGTACCTCACGGATCCCTGCCTCGACATCACCGAACTCGCGCAGCACAATGCCCGCGGCCTGATGAGCCACCGAGGCCGCATAGGGGCCCGGCTGCCCGGTGAGCACCGCCCGTGCCCGGGCCAGTGCCTCGTGCGGGCGGGACAGGGCTAATGGCAGCAGGTCATCAATGCGCTGCTGGCTGGACTGGAGTGTGCTGGCTGCCCCCGCCACGCCGCCGATTCTAGGTGCCCGTATTCGCGCGGTCCATCGGGTATTCCGCTAATGCCGCCGTGCCCCATTCGCGGGCCGTGCCGTTACCCTTGTTTACTTAAAGTAACCGCACCATCACGAACCGGCACCGCAGGTATCCCTGCCGGTGCATGTGCATCAAACCGGCTGGTTCGCTGCTCCGTAGGGATACCAGGCCCGCGAGGCGATCCATGCCCCGCGGCCGTGGCTTTTGACGGGACCCAGGGACACGGTGCTAGCCCCGATTCTTTCAGGAGGTCATCATGCCCGAACGAGCCAGCTGGACGGGGGATCTGGCGCCCAAGATCGCCGATCAGGTGGATTTCATCCTGCACGCTTTCGACAGCCACAAGGCCGGGCCGGAGATCGGCGTTGTCACCACGCATGACGGGGTCGGCTTCATGTTCGCCGAAGAGCAGTTGCTGGTCCGTCAGGATGCCCTCGACAGCGTCAAGCGGATCCTCCAGCCGGATTTCGACTTCGGCCGGACCGAGCATGTCGTCGGCGACGTCCTGCTCCTCCATCTCGGGCCGAAACCAGGCAAGGCCAAGCCGTGGCCGAAGAGCGTGAAAATCCCCTATCCGCGCAAGGAGCGGGGGCTCAGCATCCTGCACGCCCTGGAACAGGTCGACGAGCGCCTCGGCGAGGGCATCGCCACCCCCAACCACCTGCTGACCGTTGCCGGGGAGGTCGGGCCGTGCCCGGCCACCGAACCGCAGATGGTCTACGACGGCATGGAGCCCTTCCCGGGAGTGTGCCTGAGCAACAGCGGCGCGGGGGTACTGGTCTACATCGCCGACACCGGGCTGCTCCCGGATACCGGCACCAATCCCGCGCAGCCCTGGCTGCACGGGGTCGGCGGCGATCCGGATCCCAACTCGCCCCCGGCGGGCGTGGCCATGCCGCCGCTGGTGCCCTACGCCGGGCACGGCACGTTCGTCGCGGGCGTGGTGCGGTGCCTGGCGCCGCAAGCGGAGCTGTTCGTGTCGAACGCCTTCCAGGTGGCCGGCAGCACGCTGGAGGCCGACTTCGCCAAGCACCTCAAGAACGCCCTGGCGCGGGGCGTGGACATCTTCCACCTGTCCGTCACCGCTCCCACCAGGAAAGACCTGTACATGCTCGGCTTCGGGGCGTGGCTCAGGCTGCTCCGCCAGTACAAGGGCGTCGTGTGCGTCGCCGCGGCGGGCAACAACGGCCTGCGGCTGCCGAGCTGGCCGGCCGCCTTCCCCGAGGTGGTCTCGGTCGGCGCGCTGGCGGCGGACTGGCGCAGCCGCGCCTCGTTCAGCAACTACGGCGGATGGGTCGACGTCTACGCGCCCGGCAGGGACCTCATCAACGCCTACGCGACCGGCGTGTACACGTGCCAGGTCGCGCCGTATCAGGGCGACGAAAGGAACTTCTATGGCATGGCGAAATGGAGCGGCACGTCCTTCTCCTCGCCGATCGTGACCGGCCTCATCGCCGCGCGGATGTCGCGGACCGGCGAGGACGGCAAGGAAGCGGCGGCCGCGCTGCTCGCCGAGGCACGGGCTCAGGCGATCCCGGGCGTCGGCGCCATTCTGCTGCCGTGCGGGGGCTGCGTGCGGTCGCCCCGGCCCGGGCGCTGCGGCTGCGCTGACGACTGTGCCTCCTGCCGGTGCCGGTGACGGGCCGGCCGCGAGAAAACCGGATTCGGGTGCATCAGGGGCCGCCGTCCGTGCTCCATACGGGTGAGGCAAAAAACCGTGGCGCCCATTAAACGGGCCGGGAAGTAAAAGGCCCGGAAGCATCCGGGCCGGCTTGAGGAGGATTTCCATGCCAAGCGCAGAAAACGCCCCTGACGTACAAGCAGCCGAGGCAGAACGGAAGCGTTACGCCGGACTGGAGGATGATCCCGCCAAGTACGGCGTGCAGGAGTGCTGCTATCGCACCTTCTGGGCGGTCGTCGACACCGACGGGACGTTCATCCGCGGCCGTGACGTCGCGCGCGTGGCCCATCTCGCCCCGGGCCAGTACGAGATCGTCTTCACCAGCGACGTCAGCAACGGCGTCTACGTGGCGACGATCGGCCGCCCGGGCATCGCGACCGAGCCAGCCGGGGAGATCGGCGTGGCCCTGCGCTGCTGCCTGACCGGCCACGAGGTGAACAAGGGCGTGTGGGTGGACACCCACGAGTCCAACGGCGAGTACGCCGACCGTGCTTTCCACCTGGTGGTCCACACCCAGTAACCACCGCCCGCCGAGGGCCTGGTCACCCGCCGGGGCCAGGCCCTCGGTGCTTGTCCCGGCGGATCGCCGGCGGCTGTCAGCACGGCGCGGGGGGGACGTTCCAGGTGGTGATCACGGGGTAGTCGTGCTCGGTGCCCAGCGTGGACAGGGTCCCGGTGCCGAGCCGGAACAGGCGCCCGCTGTCCGGCGCCAGGCCCAGCCACCGGGCGGTCAGCACGCGCAGCAGGTGGCCGTGGGCGACGAGCACCACATCCCCCTCCGCGAGCAGTGGCCGCACCCGGCCGAGCACGGCGTCCGTCCGCGCGCCGACCTCGGCGACGGTCTCGCCGGGATGAGCGGCGTCCCCGGGCACGATCCCGTCGCGCCACAGGTACCAGCCGGGCCGCCCGGCCCTGATCTGCTGGGTGGTGAGTCCCTCGTAGCCGCCGTAGTCCCACTCCTGGAGGTCGGGATCCTCCTTGGCATCCGGCAGCCCGGCCAGTGCCGCGGTCGCGACCGCCCGCCGGGCCGGGCTGGTGAACGCGGCCCGCACCGGCCGGGCGGCGAGGGCCGGCGCCAGCGCCGCGGCCGAGGCCTCGCCGGCCGCGGTGAGCGGGACGTCGGTGCGCCCGGTGTGCCGTCCTTCGCGGCTCCACGCCGTCTCGCCGTGCCGGAGCAGGACCAGTTCACCCATGGGGCAGCCTCAGGGAAGCGTCAGGATCTCGTAGCCGTCGCCGGTGACGGCGACCGTGTGCTCGAACTGGGCGGTGCGCCTGCGGTCCTTGGTCACCACGGTCCACCCGTCCGGCCAGATGTCGTAGTCGATGGTGCCGAGCGTGAGCATGGGCTCGATCGTGAACGTCATGCCCGGCTCCATGACGATGCTGACGCCGGGGTCGTCGAAGTGCGGCACGATCAGGCCGGAATGGAAGGTGGTCCCGATGCCGTGGCCGGTGAAGTCCCGGACCACGCCGTAATGGAACCGGCGGGCGTAGGACTCGATCACCCGGCCGACCGCGTTCAGCGGCCGGCCCGGGGCGACCGCCCGGATGCCCCGCATCATCGCCTCGTGGGTGCGCTCGACCAGCAGCCGGGACTCCTCGTCGACGTCCCCGGCCAGGAAGGTGGCGTTGGTGTCGCCGTGCACCCCGTTCAGGAACGCGGTGATGTCCACGTTGACGATGTCGCCGTCGGCGATGACCGTGTCGTCCGGGATGCCGTGGCAGATCACCTCGTTCAGCGAGGTGCACAGCGACTTGGGGTAGCCGCGGTAGCCGAGCGTGCTCGGGTAGGCGCCGTGGTCGCAGAGGAACTCGTGCCCGATCCGGTCCAGTTCGTCGGTGGCCACCCCGGGCGCGACGTGCCGGCCGACCTCGGCCAGTGCCCGGGCCGCCAGCCTGCCCGCCGCCCGCATCCGCTCGATGGTGCCGGCGTCCTTGATGTCCGGCTCGCCGGTCTTCGGGCGGGCCCGGCCCACGTATTCCGGCCGCGGGATGTTCGCGGGCACCTGCCGCATGGGGGAGATCCGGCCGGGCTGGAGCATGGTCGCCATGGTCTGCGAGTCTAATCGGCATGGATACACAGCAGCGCTGGTGGTACTGCCTCCGGCACCACACGGTGGAACCCGAAGAAGGCTGCCCGGCCAAGGACCGGCTGGGGCCCTACCCCACCCGCGAGGACGCGGAGCACGCACTCGAGACCGTTCACCGCCGCAACGAGGAATGGGACGCCCAGAACGGCGACTGAACCATCCCTGCCCCTGCCCGGTAATGTGAGGACGGCGGCGGATGCCAGGGAAGGGGGCACGCGCGTGGCCGACGGCCGTGCCCAGGACGGGCTTCCTTCGGTGGCGCAGGCCCGCATGGCCGGGATCCGGCGCAGCGGCACCTGGGGCTCGGCGCTGTCCACCAGCGAGTTCGCGGCGATACGCAGCACCGGTTTCGAGCCGGTCGGCCAGGTGCTCGGCGCGGCCGTGTACAACGTGGGCTACACCGGCGGGTTCGCCTGCCCGGGGGCGTGGAGCGGCGGGTTCGGCCGCTACGGGAGCGTCGCCGTGGGGGTCACCACCGTGTCCGGGGCCGGTGAGTTCGCCGCGTTCGGCCCGATGGTGGCCACCTTGTACGAGGCGCGGCGGACCGCGATCGCGCGGATGACGCACGAATGCGCGGAACTCGGCGGGCACGGCGTGGTGGGGGTGTCCCTGAGCATCGGCGCGTTCCCGGCGGGCGGCCTGGAGTTCAAGGCGATCGGCACGGCGGTCCGTGCCCCCGGGCCGCCGCTGGCGCGGCCGTTCACCTCCGACCTGTCCGGCCAGGACTTCGCGAAGCTGTTCCTGGACGGCTGGGTGCCGGTGGGGCTGGCCCTCGGCATCTCCGTGGGCGCCCGGCACGACGACTGGCTCACCGTCACCCAGACCCGCTGGGGGGCGGGGAACGCCGAGGTGGCCGGCTACACCGACGTGGTGAACCAGACCCGCCACGACGCGCGTGAGCAACTGGAGCGCGACGTGGCCAGGCAGGGCGGCGAAGGGGTGGTCGTGTCCACGGTCACCGCCCGGGTGCGCGAGCGCGAGTGCCCGGCGCAGGAAGGCCGGCGCGACCATATCGTCGAGGCCACCCTCATCGGCACCGCCATCGCCCGTTTCCACGCCGCGTCCCGGGCCGCCGAGCGGCCCAGCCTGGCGATCCTGTCCCTCGACCCGCAGCGCCGGCAGGCGGCCAGGGTCCGGTTGGGCGCCGACCGCGAGGGCGCGCAATCACGCTGATCCGAGGAGAACGATGACCGACCAGACCTCAGCCGGGCTGAGCGCGGCAGGAGTGCCGCAGGACGCGCTCGCGCGGCTGGCCGAGCTGCAGCCGGGCAGGCCCGGCTCCATCTTCACCTCCGACCTGTCGGTGAACGAGTTCCTGCTGGTCCGCGAGGCCGGGTTCCGCCCGCTCGGGCTGGTGCTCGGCAGCTCCATCTACCACGTGGGGCTGCAGTTCGGCCGGTGGGGCAAGAACCAGGAACTGGACGTGCTGTCCCAGGCCATGTACCACGCGCGGGAGCTGGCCATGGGCCGGATGGAGGCCGAGGCGGACGCCCTGGGGGCCGACGGCATCGTCGGGGTCCGGCTGGATGTGGAGCTGAAGGAGTTCGGCGCCGACATCGCGGAGTTCATCGCGGTCGGCACGGCGGTCAAGGCCGAGGAGGGCGCGGGCGGCGGCGGGGTCACCACCTGGCGCAACAACAAGAACCAGCCGTTCACCTCCGACCTGTCCGGCCAGGACTTCTGGACCCTGATCCGGGCCGGGTACGCGCCGCTGGGGATGGTGATGGGCACGTGCGTCTACCACATCGCGCACCAGCGGCTCGGCGGGGTGCTGTCCAACATCGGCCGCAACGTGGAGATCGAGCAGTTCACCCAGGCCCTGTACGACGCCCGTGAGCTGGCGATGAGCCGGATGCAGGCGGAGGCCGAGGCCTACCACGCGGAGGGGATCGTCGGGGTCCAGTTGCGCCAGCACAGCCACACCTGGGGCTCGCACACCACCGAGTTCTTCGCCATCGGGACGGCGGTGCGGCCGCTGCGCGAGGACCACGTGATCCAGCGCCCCACCATGGTCCTCTCCCTGGACGGCTGACGCCCCGCCAGGGCCGCCCTGAGGGGCGCGTCAGGGCTCGTCCGGTCCCCGGTCGGCCGGGCCGGGCCTGGCCGCTTTCTTCTTCGGCGGCTTGCGCCGGACTTCGACGCCGCCCATCAGGGCGCAGCCGATCACCCGGATGCGCGGCGCGCCGGGCGCCCCCGGCCCGCTGGCGATGTGGTCGAAGCCGCCCATGCAGGCCACGCCCGACACATCCAGGTCGGCGTCGTCGGGCACGGTGACCTGGATGCCGCCCATCAGCGTGTACGCGTGGATGGTCACCTCGGGCTCGCTGAACCGGGCCTCGCGCAGGTCAAGTTCGATCCCGCCCAGCACCGCCACCGCCACGTACTTGCGCGGCACCACCCAGTTGCCGACCCGCCGTGCGCCGCTCAGGATCGCGATCGAGGAAGTGGACCCCGGCGTGCCGCCGATCCGGCTGACCGCCGCGGGCGACGGCACCGGCGCCACGGCCTGCCCGGCCTGCGGCAGGTCGTGGGTGACCGCGGCGAGGTCGGCATAGGTCTTGGCGGCGTAGGCGAGTCCCAGGCGCTCCTCCAGTTCGTCGAAGCTGATCCGGCCCTGCCCGGCGGCCTCGCGGAGCACCTCGGCGGTCTGATCGCGGTCGCTGTCGGACACGCGCATCAGGCTGTGGTCCGCGGGCCCGGAAAGCTCGCTCATGGGCAACACCTTAGCGACAGCACGCCCGCCGGGAACGGCGCCGGCGACGGGGAAACGGGTACCGGGGCACAGCCGTATTGCCGCGTGTTGCTTTCCAGCGTCAGGGGGAGACCGGGCCGCTCACCGTGTCGAGCAGCCGGGTGAGCCGGGCGCGCACTCCCCGGGCGCCCGCCGGCCGGTCTCCGGTGGCGGCGCTGACCAGGTGCTGTGCCGCGTCGAAGGTCAGCGGCGCGGCCGGCGTCACGGTCAGCGCCTCGTGCGCCAGGCCGGCCAGCCGGTCGTCGCCCCGGTCCAGGGCGAGGATGGTCGCCCCGCCCCGGCGGGCGTCGCAGACGCGCTCGAGCAGCCGGTCCGGTGCCTGCTCCGGGCTGACCACCACCATGCAATCCCCGCGCCCGGCGGCGCCGAGGCGGTCCAGGCTCACCGCGAGGTGCGGCGGCGCGCCCGGCGGCGGCGCCCAGCGGACCAGCGTGGGCGCCAGCGCGGGCAGCCCCGCCAGGCGGCTCTCGTCGTCCAGGTGCGCGGCGAAGTGCCAGGGCTCGTGCCCGGGGGTGCCGACCAGCAGCAGCCCGCCGGGGGTGCGCGCCGAACCGCGCAGCGCACGGGCGAACTCCGCCGCCCGGTCCAGCCATCCGGTGGGGGCGAGCAGCAGCCGCAGCGCGGCGACCTGCTCGGCGTTCACGCCCCCCATGGTGCCACGGCCCGGCGCGCTTCTGGCAGGATCAGGGCATGTCTGACCAGCAGGTATCGCCCGGTATCAGTCCCGATGTCGCGACTATGGTGATCGGCATCCTCGGCGGCACCGGCGACCAGGGGCGTGGCCTGGCCCGGCGGTTCGCGCTGGCCGGCAACCCGGTCATCATCGGCTCGCGCAGCCCGGAGCGCGCCGTGGCCGCCGCCGACGGCCTCGGCGCGGAACTCGGCGTCCGCGGCATGGCGAACGCGGACGCGGCGGCCGCGGCCGGCCTGGTGATCGTGGCCGTGCCGTGGGCGGGCCATGGCCCGCTGCTCGCGTCGCTGGCCGGCCCGCTCGCCGGGAAGATCGTGATCGACTGCGTAAACCCGATGGGCTTCGACCAGCGTGGCGCCTTCCCCCTCCCGGTGGCCGAGGGCAGCGCCGCGCAGCAGGCGGCGGCGGTGCTGCCGGACTCGGTGGTGGTCGGGGCGTTCCACCATGTGTCGTCCGTGCTGCTGCTGGATCCGGAGGTGGACCGCGTCGACCTCGACGTGCTGGTGCTGGGCGACGACAGGCAGGCGACCGACCTGGTCCAGGCGCTCGCCGCCCGGATCGGCGGTGTCCGGGGCGTGTACGCGGGCCGGCTGCGCAACTGCGGCCAGATCGAGGCGCTGACCGCGAACCTCGTCTCCATCAACCGGCGGTACAAGGCGCACGCCGGCCTGCGCATCACCGATGTCTAGCGGCCCCGTGCCGGGGCTTGCCGGCCGGGCGCGCTGAGCCAGCCCCGGGCGCCGGTCCCGGGTGCGGCGGGCGGCCGCGCGGCCTAGTATGTTTAGCGCTCAACCAATCTGCGCTAAGAAGGGACGCCCCGTGCGTATCCGTGTCAAGGCACATGACATTCCCGGCCGCCTCGCGACGGGTGCCTACATCCTCCATGCCGGCCTGGAGAAATGGCAGGCCGACGAGGCCCGGGCCAAGGGCCTGCACACGGCGGCGGTCAATGCCTACCCCGTGCTGGAGCGCATTCCGCCGGCCCGGTTCGTCCGCCTGCTGGCCGCGAGCGAGATCGCCGTGGGGACCGCGCTGCTCGTCCCCATCGTGCCCAGCGCCGTGGCCGGCGCCGCGCTCACCGGGTTCTCCGGGAGCCTGCTCGGCATGTACTTCCGCACCCCCGCGATGCGCAAGCCGGGCAGCGTCTGGCCCAGCCGCAACGGCACCGCGGTAAGCAAGGACGTCTGGATGCTCGGCATCGGCCTGGGCCTGATGGCCGGCTCGCTCGAGCGGGACTGACGGCCGGCGGGCCGGCCCGGCCGCCAGGGCCCGCACGTTCACCGGAGCGCTGCCACGAAGTCCTGACGTTGCGCGGCCCACCAGCGGCGGCGGCGGTCGAACCGCTCGGCACCACCCATCTCGGTCCACATCTTGATGAAGCTGGGATCGCCGGCTTCGACGCGCCGGCGGACGAACTGGCCGCTGCGGGCGACCATGCCGTCCAGCACCGCCACGAGCTGCCGGCGCCCGGCGGCGCCCAGACCGTAGGAGGCCGCAGCGAGCCGGAGCCGGGCGGCCTTGTCCGCGGGGTGCCAGCCGAGCCGGGCCGCGCTGATCTCGTCGTCGACCGGCACGCACAGGAGGGCGAACCGCGCGAGGTCATACACCGGCCGCCCGGGGGCCGCGAAGTCGAAGTCCAGGACCGCGACCGCGGCGCCATCGCGGAAGACCACATTCTCCAGGCACACGTCATTGTGGCAGAGCACCCGGCCGCCGGCCGGATCGGCCAGCTCGCGGCTCCACGCCCGTCCCGCCGGGTCGAACGCCCGGGACGCGCGGTGGAACCGGCGCAGGAGCCCGGCCACCGAGGCCAGGGCCTCGCCGGATTGCGCCCACCGCGGATACGGCGGCACCGGCACGTCGCCTTCGATGAACGCCAGCCGCTCGCGGCCGTCCTTCGCCACCCCGACAGGCAGCGGCGCGCCCGCAAACCCAGCCGCCCGCAGCCACAGCAAGAAGGCACGGACCGAATCGGAGTAGGGCCCGCGAGGCCGCAGCACATGCCCGCCCGACCGGGTCACCCGCCCGGCGTTCGCGACCCCGCCCGCAAGCTGATGCTCCTCCATACGCACAACCATGCCCGGCCCTAAACCCTGCCCAGCGCGCCGCCGGCCGGCCCCACGGGCGCCCTGCTTTCCGCACTCTTCACGGGCTACGACGACTGGAACCAGGACAAACCGGGCGCCGGAATGGCCGCGGGGCCGTGAAGAGTGGGGGGCGGGTGGTCGTAGCCCGTGAAGAGTCGGCTGGGCGGCGATGGTGTGGGCTGGGTCAGCTGTAGGAGTGTTCCTCGTCGGGGAACTGGCCGCCGACCACGTCCTCGGCGAACGAGCGTGCCGCGTCGCCCAGGATCCCGGTGAGGTCGGCGTACTTCTTGACGAACTTGGCCGTGCGCGGCGAGAGCCCCGCCATGTCCTGCCAGACCAGGACCTGCGCGTCGCAGCCCGCGCCCGCGCCGATCCCGATGGTCGGGATGGTCAGGCTCTCGGTGACCTTGACCGCGAGTTCGGTCGGCACGCACTCCAGGACGACGGAGAACGCGCCCGCGGCCTGCAGCGCCTTGGCGTCGTGCAGCAGCCGGTCGCCGTCCTCGCCGCGGCCCTGCACCCGGTAGCCGCCGAACGCGTTGACCGACTGCGGGGTCAGGCCGAGGTGGGCCATCACCGGTATCCCGGCCTGGACCAGTTCTTCCACCTGGTGCACGACCCGCTGGCCACCTTCCAGCTTGACCGCGTGCGCGCCGGCCTCCTTGAGGAACCGGGTGGCGGTCGTCAGCGCTTCGCCCGGCGAGATCTGGTACGAGCCGAACGGCAGGTCGGCGACGACCATGGCCCGCCGGGTGCCGCGGACCACCGCGGCGGTGAGCGGGATGAGGTCCTCGACGGTCACCGGGATGGTGGTGTCGTGGCCGAACACGACCATGGCCGCCGAGTCCCCGACGAGCAGCACCGGGATCCCGGCGTCGTCGAAGACGCGCGCGGTCAGCGCGTCATAGGCGGTGAGCATCGGCCATCTCTCGCCGCGGGCCTTGGCGGCGGCCAGGTCACGGACGGTGACCCGGCGGCCGGTAGCCGCCCCGCCGTAGAGGGGCTCCGCGGTACGCGCCTTTGTCGCGGCCGTGCCCGAGCCGGTGAGCTGTGCGGTCATGGGAAATCCTCCTGCCTCGTGGCGCCACGGTGGCGTCCCCGGACGTCTTCAGCATGCCACGGGCTCCCGGCGAGAAATAGGGCCGCAAGACCCTGGCGCGGTGCGCGGGGTTGCCGGTGCGCGGGGTTGCCGGTGCGCGGGAATGTTTTGCGATACGGACCTGTTCCGTATTGTTGGCGCTGCCGGGGCGGCCGCGGGCCGTCCCGGCGCAACGGGCCGCTGGCCCGGCGCCAGCAGACTTTCAGGACCTGGAAAGGAACCATGGACGCGCGCAGCGTTTCCCCGCAGGCCGGCCCGGGCAGCACGGTGTACCGGCGCCGGTGGATCATCCTCGGCGTGCTGATCACCAGCTTGATGGCGATCGTGCTGGACAACACCGTCCTCAACGTCGCGCTGAAGACGATCGCCGAGCCGCCGCCGGCCGGCCTCGGGGCCAGCCAGAGCCAGCTTGAGTGGGCCATCAACTCCTACACGCTGGTGTTCGCCGGCCTGCTGTTCACCTTCGGGGTGGTGGGTGACCGCATCGGCCGCAAGCGGATGCTGATGATCGGGCTGGCCTCGTTCGGCTTCTTCTCCCTGCTCACCGCCTACGCGCACTCGCCCGAGCAGCTTGTCTGGGCGCGCGCGGCGATGGGCCTGGGCGCGGCGGCGGTGATGCCGCAGACGCTGTCGATCATCTCCAACGTGTTCGAGCCTGCCGAGCGGCCGCGCGCCATCGGCATCTGGGCCGTCGCGGTGGGCATCGGCATCGCCATCGGGCCTATCGTCGGCGGCCTGCTGCTCGCCCACTTCTGGTGGGGCTCGGTGTTCCTGATCAACGTGCCGTTCACCGCGGCGAGCGTGACCGCGATCGCGCTGGTGGTGCCCGAGTCGAAGAACCCCGACCCCGGGCGGATCGACTACGCCGGCGTGCTGGCCTCCATCGCCGGGCTGGTGCTGGTCGTGTACGGCATCATCCAGGGCGGCGACAAGGGCTCCTGGGTTCACCTGGACGTGCTCGGCCCGGTAGCCGCCGGCCTGGCGGTGCTCGCCTTCTTCGTCTGGTACGAGGCCCGGTTGCGGCACCCGTCGCTGGACGTGCGGCTGTTCCGCGATCCCCGGCTGTCGTCGGCGATAGGCGCCCTGTCGCTGGTGTTCTTCGGCATGATGGGCGCGCTGTTCTTCCTGAGCTTCTACCTGCAGAGCGTGCGCGGCTACACCCCGCTGCGCGCGGGGGCGATATCGCTGGCCTTCGCCGTGGCGCAGATGCTGGTGGCGCCGCGGAGCCCGCGCCTGGTCCGCCGGTTCGGCGCCAAGGCCGTCGTGGCGGCGGGCCTGCTCGGCGTCACGGCCGCGCTGGTCGGGTACCAGCTGCTCGGCGCCGCCACGCCGATCTGGGTGCTCGCGGTGCTGTTCTTCATCCAGGGCGCCGGGATGGGCGCGGTCATGCCGCCCGCCACCGAGGCGGTCATGTCGGTGGTGCCCCGGGAGCGCGCGGGCGCGGGCTCGGCGCTGACCAACACCGCCCGCCAGGTGTCCGGGGCGCTGGGTGTGGCCGTCCTCGGCTCGGTCCTGGCGCAGGCGTACCGCAACCAGCTTGGCCCGCACCTGGCCGGCCTGCCCGCGGGCGTCCGGGAGGCCGCCACGGGCTCGATCACCGCCACTCAGGCGGTCGCCGCCAAGCTCGGCCCCGCGGGCCAGGGCCTGGCGCAGCACGCCGACACGGCGTTCATCCACGCCATGCACCTCACCACGCTGATCTCGGCCGCGATCACCCTGATCGGCGCGCTGGTCGTGATGCGCTGGATGCCCGGCCGTGCCGCCGTCACGGCCGGCCAGGCCCAGGTCACCGACGGCGCCACGCAGGCCGCGGGCGCGGCGGCGCCGGACAGTGCGGCCCCGGCGGCTCCCGGCGGCCCGGTCACGGTGGAAGGCTGAGCAGATGCCATCCGCCGGGTTGGACGCCGGGATCAGCGGGACGGCCGGCGCGGTGGCCGGGACGGGCGCAGCGGGGCCCACGCCGGGCGCAGCAGGGCCCACGCCGGCCGCAGCAGGGCCCACGCCGGGCACGGCACGGACCATCAAGGCCCGCCGCCGCGGCAGGCCCCGCAGCGAGGCCGCCGAGCGGGCCATCATCGACGCCGCCCTGAGCCTGTTCGCCGAGTCCGGGCCGGAGGGACTGTGCATCGAGCAGGTCGCCGCCCGGGCCGGCGTGGGCAAGGCGACCATCTACCGTCGCTGGCCGGGCAAGGAAGACCTGCTGCTCGACGCGATCGCGGCGCTGCAGCCCCCGCTGCCGCAGCCGGCGGGCCGGTCGGTCCGCGCGGACCTGGTCCAGGTGCTGGGTGCCATGCGGGAGGCGGTCTCCGACCCGCGGCGCGCCAGGGAGTTCGCGCTGCTGCTGGGCGAGGGGGCGAAGTACCCCCGGCTGATGGCACGCTACGTGGAGACGATGCTCGAGCCGCGCCGCGAGGTGCTCAGGTCGGTGCTGCGCCGTGGCGCGGCCACCGGGGAGCTGCGCGCCGACACCGATGTCGAGGCGGCGCTGTTCATGCTGACCGGCGCCGTGCTCGCGCGGGGGAAGTACGACCGGACCAGCATGCCGCCCGGGTACGTCGAGCGCGTCGTCGATGAGCTGCTGCGGGGCCTGGCCCCGCGCTGACCCACGTGCGGGAGGAATGACCGGTGCCGGGTACGAACGGGACAGCGGGGCTGCTCGCGGAGCGGCTGGCGGCCCAGCTGCTGTCCGGGCCGCCCGCGGCCGGGGCGCCGGAGGTGGCCGGCCGGCTGCTGGCCGTCCAGGCGCAGGACCCGCGCGGCGCGCGGCTTGCCGTGCGGGCCCGCAGCGCCGCCCGGTCCGCGGCCGACGTCGACCGTGCGCTCACGCAGGATCGTTCGGTCGTGGTCACCTGGCTCAACCGGGGGACGCTGCACCTGGTGCGGGCGGAGGACTACTGGTGGCTGCACCCGCTGACGACGCCGCCGCTGCGCACCGGCAACGCCCGGCGGCTCGCCCAGGAGGGGATCCCGCCCGCCGACGCCGAGCGGGCGGTGACGGTCATCGAGCGCTCGCTGACCACGGCGGGGCCGCTCACCCGGGCCCAGCTCGGCGAGCGGATCGCCGCCGCCGGGGTGCGCACGCACGGCCAGGCGCTGGTCCACCTGCTCGGCCTGGCGAGCATCCGGGGCATCGCCGTGCGCGGGCCGATGGCCGGCCGCGACCACGCCTACGTGCTGGTGCGGGACTGGCTCGGGCGGCCGCCCGCCCGGTTCGACGCCGACCGGGCCCTGGCCGAGCTCGCCGCCCGGTACCTGGCCGGCCACGGCCCGGCGGCGGACCGGGACCTGGCCCGGTGGGCCGGGCTGCCGCTGGGCGACGCCCGGCGCGGCCTGGCCGCGATCGCCGGGCGGCTGGCCGACCGTGACGACGGCCTGGCCGCGCTGGCCGGCCCGCGCGCCCGGTACCCGCTGCCGCCGCCGCGGCTGCTCGGGGCCTTCGACCCGGTGCTGCTCGGCTGGGCCTCGCGCGATCAGGTCACCGGCCCGCACGACCGGCAGGTGGTGACCGGGGGGCTGTTCCGCGCGTTCGCCATGGTGCGCGGGCAGGCGGCGGGGATATGGCGGCTGCCGGGCGGCAAGGTCGAGCTGGTCGCGTTCGCGCCGCTCCCGGCCGGGGACGCGGCCGCGCTGGCCGCTGACGCCGCCGGGGTGGAGCGCTACCTCGCGCCGGTCAGCGGGGCAGGTCGGCGCGGGAGCAGCGGGTGACCATCTGCAGGCCGATCTCCTCGCGGCCGGCCAGTGCCGGGTGAGTGACGAGCAGCTCGCGCACCTGATCGAGCACATCACGGCGCTCGGCGTCGGGCAGGGTGATGACGTAGCTGCGGGAGGCGACCCAGTCGATCATCTCGTCCCGGGTCAGGTGGTGCACCCAGGCCACGGTGTGCCGCTCGACCGGCCCGAACGGCGGCCCGACCGCGGGGGCATGCCGCCCCGAATCCGGCGAGCGGTGGCTGCCCATGATGGCGCTGAGCGCCGCGACCCAGTCCACCTCCTCGACGCGGCGGTTCCACAGCAGGCCGAGGCGGCCGCCGGGCGCGAGCACCCGGGCTGCCTCGGGCACGGCCAGCACCGGATCGACCCAGTGCCAGGCCTGTGCCGCGAGCACCGCGTCCACGCTGCCGTCGGCGAGCGGGATCTGCTCGCCCGTGCCGGCGAGCACCGGCACCCCGGGCACCGCGCGGCGCAACTGCTCCCGCATGCCTGCCGACGGCTCCACGGCGATGACCTCCAGGCCGCGCCGGCGAAGCTGGCGGGTCAGCTTTCCCGTGCCGGCCCCGAGGTCGGCGACCCGGGTCGCGTGCGGCGGCACCAGCCAGTCGATCGCGTCCTCGGGGTAGGGCGGGCGGCCCCGCTCGTAGACGTCGGCGACCGCGCCGAACGACCGGGCCTGGACCTGGTGTCGTTCGTCGAGAGGCATATGCCCCATCCTGCCAGCCGCCGGCGCGGGCCGGTGCGCGCGCCGGCGGCGGACGCTACGCTCGGGCCGTCGCGGGTAGGGGCCGTATCGACTGGCACGGCCGGAACCGGCCAGCCAGAGGCAGGCCGGGCCCGGCGGGCCCAGCCAGGCGAGCGGAGGTGAGAGGTGGAACTGGCGGATGACTGGGGTGAGTTGCTGCGCGCCGAGGCACCGGGCTACGCGCGGGTGGCGCTGACCAACGTCAGGCGCGAGTTCCCGTCCGGGGTCTACCACCGCATGACCGCTCCCGGTGATTTCCCGTTCCGCCCCAGGGCACGCACCCCCGCGTTCTACGGCAGCTACGACTGGCACTCCTGCGTGGAGATGCACTGGCTGCTGGTGCGGCTGCTGCGCGTCGCCGAGGACGTGATCCCGGCCCAGGAGGTCCGGTCGGTGCTGAACGCCCACTTCAGGCCCGTCGCCCTGGCCGCCGAGGCGGGGTTCGTGGCCAGCCGGGACGGGCTGGGGGAGCGCCCCTACGGCTGGGGCTGGGCGCTGGCGCTGGCCCGGGAGGCACAGGCCCTGGACGACCCGGACGGCAAGAAGTGGGCGGCCGCCCTGCGGCCGCTCGCCGACGCGGTGACCGGGTGCTTTCTCGACTGGCTGCCGAAGGCCACCTACCCGGTCCGGTACGGCGTGCACGAGAACAGCGCGTTCGGCATGTCGCGGGCGCTGGAGTACGCGCAGGCGCAGGCCGGCGTGGGGGACCGGGCGCTGCTTACGGCGATCACCTGCAAGGCGGACGCCTGGTTCGGCGGCGACACCCTGTACCCGGGCGGCTGGGAGCCGTCCGGGCATGACTTCCTCTCCCCGGCGCTGGCCGAGGCCGAACTCATGACGAAGGTGCTGCCCAAGGGCGAGTTCGGCACCTGGCTGTCGGTGTTCCTGCCGGGGATCGCCGGCGGGGAGCCCGCCACGCTGTTCACCCCGGCGGTGGTCTCGGATCCGGCCGACGGGCAGATCGCCCACCTGCACGGGCTGAACGCCAGCCGGGCATGGTGCTGGCGCCGGATCGCCGAGTCGCTGCCCGCCGGCGACCCGCGCGTCGCCCGCGCCGTGGCGGCGGCCCGCACGCACGCGGGCGCCGCGCTGCCGCACGTCGTCGGCGACGACTACATGGTCGAGCACTGGCTCGCCTGCTACGCCGTGCTGATGCTGAGCTGACCGGGGCGCGGCCCCGGGATCGGCGTTGGGCTGACCGCGAACACCTCCTGCCGTCGCCCGCGCCGGGCGATGATGTGCCCATGGGCGCTGACGCTGGCCGCCGGATCACCAGTCACGGGCTCTATGCCGACATCCGCGGCGACCCCGGCGCTCCGGCGCTGCTCTTCCTGCACGGCGGGCCCGGCCAGGGGTGCCACGATTTCATGGCCGTCCAGGGCGAGCTGCTCAGCCGGTCGGTCCGGCTGATCGGCCTGGACCAGCGCGGTGTCGACCGGTCGGCGCCGCTGCCCGAGGACGCCTCCCTGACCATCGCGGACCTGGTCGCCGACCTTGAGGCGGTGCGGGCCGGCCTGGGCATCGACCGGTGGGTGGTGCTCGGGCAGTCCTTCGGCGGCGCACTCGCGCTGCGGTACGCGGCCGCGCACCCCGCCGCCGTGGCGGCCGTGGCCTTCGAGAACCCGGTCTGGGACCTGGCGGCCAGCGCCGCGGCCGCGCTGCGGCGGGTCGCGCTCATGCTGACCGAGCGGGGCAGGCAGGAGGCGGCGCTGACGGCACTGGCGGCCGCCGGGCGGGAACGGGACGCCCGCGCGCTGCGGGCCGCGTATGTGGCGGCCCTGGAAGCCCTCGGCGCGGACCGGGAGGCGTTCTTCGTGCCCAGTCCCGCCACCCGGGCCCGCCTGGCGGAGATCCGCCGGTCCCGCGAGCGGCGCGACGGCGCGGCCGGGGACGACGGCTCCTGGCGTCACCACCAGGCGATCAGCGCGGACCCGGGTGCCTACGAGCCGCTGCTCGGCCTGCTGCCGCTGCTGGCGGCGCCGGCGCTGCTGATCACCGGCGGGTACGATCCGCTGACCACCGCCGGCCAGCGCGACGCCTTCCGCCGCGCCTCCCCGCGCAACCAGCTACAGGAGGTCCCGGGGGCCGGCCATTTCGTGCACGCCGATGATCCGCTGCATTACGCCAGTATCGTGGCGGACTTCGCCCGTTCGCGGGCGGGGGAGCTCAGCGGGCCTGGAGCGGCCCGGCCTCGCGCCACCGGTTCGTGATGGGCAGCCGCCGGTCCCGGCCGAAGTTGCGCGGCGTGATCTTGGGGCCGGGGGGGTACTGGCGCCGCTTGTACTCCGCCCGGTCGACCATCGTGACGACCCGGGCGACCAGCGCCGGGTCGTGGCCGGCGGCGACCAGCTCGGCCGCGCCCATGTCCTTGACCACGTAGTCGTCCAGCAGCGCGTCGAGCACCGCGTAGTCGGGCAGCGAGTCGGTGTCGAGCTGGCCGGGCGCCAGCTCCGCGCTGGGCGGCTTGGTGATCGAGTTCTCCGGGATGGGCGGGACCTCGCCGCGGGCCGCCGCCTCGGCGTTGCGCCACCGCGCCAGGTCCCAGACCAGGGTTTTCGGCACGTCCTTGATCGGGCCGAACCCGCCCGCCGAGTCGCCGTAGAGCGTCGAGTAACCGGTGGCCAGCTCGGACTTGTTGCCGGTGGTGAGGGCCAGGTGCCCCGCGGCGTTGGACAGCCCCATGAGGATCACGCCGCGGACCCGGGCCTGGAGGTTCTCGGCGGCGAGCCCGTCGAGGCCGAGCTCGGCCTGGAAGGCGTCCACCATCGGCTGGATCGGCACCGTCCGCGCGTGCAGCCCCTGGCGCTTGACCAGGTCCTCGGCGTCGCTCACCGAGTGGCCGGAGGAGTACCGGCTGGGCATCAGGACGACGTGCACCCGCTGCGGGCCGATCGCGTCCGCCGCGATGGTCGCGGTCAGGGCGGAGTCGATGCCGCCGGACAGGGCGAGGATGACCGAGGCGAACCCGTTCTTGACCACGTAGTCGCGGACGCCGGTGACCAGCGCGGCGTACACCTCCGCCAGCGGCGACAGCCGCGGCCACAGTGCTGTTCCAGGGGGGCGACCCCCTGGAACCCCCGCTGGCCTGCGGCCCGGTTCCTCCGTCACCGGGCCGGGGCCCTGCTGGCCCAGGGGGGCGCCACCCCCGGAACCCCCCGCTGGCCCCTGCTCGCCGGGGGGCGGCGGGGGGTCGAGTACCACGCGGTGGATCGTCATGTGCGTGCCGTCGCGCGGGTCGGCGGGCGCGTCCCCGGGCGGGCGGCCGGGATCGGCGGCGGGGAGGTCCAGGTCGGTGACCACCAGCGCCTCCGCGAACTGCGGCCCGCGGGCGAGCAGCTCGCCCGCCGCGGTGACGATCACCGAGTCACCGTCGAAGACGAGCTCGTCCTGGCCGCCCATCATGTTGACGTAGGCCAGGGTGGCGCCCGCCTCGGCCGCGCGGCGCACGCACAGCTCCAGCCGTGCGGCGTCCTTCCCCCGCTCGTACGGCGAGGCGTTCGGCACCACCAGCAGGCCCGCCCCGGCCTGCCTGGTCACCGCGACCGGCCCGCCGTCCTGCCACAGGTCCTCGCAGATGGCGATGGCCACGTCGGCCGCCCCGGCGCCCGGCCCGCACGGGAGGCGGAAGACCGGCAGCGTGTTTCCCGGCACGAAGTACCGGTACTCGTCGAACACCCCGTAGTTCGGCAGGTGGTGCTTGGCGGTGGCGACGGCCACCCGGCCGCCGTACAGCAGCGCGGCACAGTTCTGCGCCGCGCTGGCGGGCTGCCACACCCGCGGCGCCAGCCCGCTGTCACGGCCCAGGAACCCGGTGACCACGGCGACGCCGCCGAGCCCCCCGGCGGCCAGCCGGGCCGCCGTGTCGTGCAGGGCGGCGATCGACGCGTCCACGAAGGACGCGCGCAGCGCGAGATCCTCCACCGGGTACCCGGTGAGCATCATCTCCGGGAACACGACCAGGCCCGCGCCGCGCCCGGCGGCCCGGTGGGTCCAGTCGATGATCGTCTGTTCGTTCGCTGCCAGGTCGCCCAGGGTGGAGTTCACCTGGGCGAGCGCGATCCTGAGCCTCGGCACGCCTCCAGCTTAGGCGGGCGCGCCCGGCCGCCCGCGCCACGGCGGGTGTCCCCGGACCGCAGCCCGGGGCACCCGCCGTGCTGGCTACCTGAGCCAGGCTCGCAGCCAGGCGCCGAAGTCGTGGCCGCCCGCGAACAGGAACGACGGGCTCATCACGACCTGCCCGGACGAGCCCCCGGTGGTGGTGTCGATGACCTCGCTGGTGGTCCACGGCCCGGTGATCGTGCCGTGCACGCCGGTGTAGGTCGTGATCGCGCTGTCGGTGAGCTGCCACAGCCGGATGTCGCTGGCCGGCGGGGCGGACGGGTTGGCCAGCACGCTGGCCACCTCGGCGGCGGTGAACACCGCCCTGGTCCCGGTGCTGATGGCGAAGCTCTGCGTGCGGCCGGTGGTGCGGTCGGTGGCGGTGGCCACCACGCCGCCGCCGGACCTGTCGTAGTACAGGTCGATGAGCACGGTGTCGCCGACGGCCGGGTCAACCTTGGTCAGCGTGCCGCCGCCCATGCCGAAGGGCGGGACGCCCACGCTCCAGCCCACCGACGCGGGGCCGCCGCCCGGCCGGACCGCCAGGGTCACCGGGCCGACGGTCGCGCCGCCGAGCACGACCTCGGCGTAGCTGGCGTACGGGCCGGACGCGGGGACCTTGACGGTGGTGGCGACGAACCGCATCCACCGGCCGCTGGCGGTGTAGCCGGCCTGGCTGGCCGTGTCGATGACGGGGTACGCGGCGGTGTGCCCGCCGGCCCGCGGGCCGGCCGCGCTGGCGGCGGCGGTGCCGGGATGCTCGCCGGCCCGCGGGCCGGCCGCAGCGGCGGGCCCGGCCAGGCCGGCCGTGAGCAGCGCTGCCCCGCCCGCGGCGGCTGCCGCGGCCAGGGTGCGGATGACTTTCCTTCGCATCGCGAAGACCTCCTTTTCGCCGGGCGTTCCGCGGCGCCCCCGTGGTTGCCCGGTCCTGCTGGGATAGTGCGCTAATACAAATCCCGGTCAATCTCCGCCCTCGGCGCCAGCCCGGATGAAAGGCGCACGAAAAGCAGCACTGACCGTGTCAATTGCCCCGCCTGCAGGATGGTGGCTATCTATAAGTTAAGACTCGGCTTCGCCGCGCTGGGTTGCGGATTTTTCGGCCCGGGATGGCGTGCGAGAATAGCCAGGGACGATGGCCCTGAGCGAGGGGACGTTCGGCCGGAGTTGGCTGCGGGGCGGGGTGTGCCGTATTGCAACTTTCAATGCTGTGACGCGCAATGTTGTGTCATTCGACCGGCCTGCCGCGGGCGCGGCGGGCCTGGCGCAGGCGGGGACGGGGGCATGGCGGGGCGGGGAGAGGCATGTAACCTGCCGGAAACACGTGCGCGAGAGACTGGCCCCGAGGGCCGGCCGGCCGCGGACGAGGCAGGGAACACAGCAGACATGGACAGGCAGGAAGAGTTCGTGCTCCGGACTCTTGAGGAGCGCGACATCCGTTTTGTCCGGTTGTGGTTCACCGACGTGCTCGGGTTCCTGAAGTCGGTCGCGGTGGCGCCCGCTGAGCTCGAAGGGGCGTTCGCGGAGGGGATCGGCTTCGACGGCTCGGCGGTGGAGGGCTTCGCCCGGGTCTACGAGGCGGACATGATCGCCAAGCCGGACCCGTCCACGTTCCAGCTGCTGCCGTGGCGCGGTGAGTCCGGGGTGGGCCGGATGTTCTGCGACATCATGATGCCGGACGGGTCGCCGTCGCACGCCGACCCGAGGTACGTGCTCAAGCGCGCGCTCGGCCGGGCCGCCGACCTCGGCTTCACCTTCTACACCCATCCCGAGGTCGAGTTCTTCCTGCTCAAGGAGAAGCCCGAACCGGGGGCCAGGCCGCGGCCCATCGACTCGGGCGGCTACTTCGACCACACCCCGCACAGCATCGCCCACGACTTCCGGCATGTCTCCATCCAGATGCTGGAGTCCATGGGCATCTCGGTGGAGTTCAGCCATCACGAGGGGGCGCCCGGGCAGCAGGAGATCGACCTGCGCTACGCGGACGCGCTCACCACCGCCGACAACGTCATGTCGTTCCGGCTGGTGATGAAGGAGGTGGCGCTGCAGCAGGGGGTGTACGCCTCGTTCATGCCCAAGCCGTTCACCGAGCACCCCGGCTCGGGCATGCACACCCACATGTCGCTGTTCGAGGGCGACCGGAACGCGTTCTACGAGCCGGGGGCGGAGTTCCAGCTCTCCAAGGTCGGCCGGGCGTTCATCGCGGGCCTGCTCCGGCACGCGGCCGAGCTCACCGCGGTGTGCAACCAGTGGGTGAACTCCTACAAGAGGCTGTGGGGCGCGGCGGAACGGACCGCCGGGGCCGGCGGGGAGGCGCCCGCCTACGTCTGCTGGGGGCACAACAACCGGTCCGCGCTGATCCGGGTGCCGATGTACAAGCCGCACAAGGGCAACGCGACGCGGATCGAGTTCCGGTCGCTGGACTCGGCGTGCAACCCCTACCTGGCCTTCGCGGCGATCCTGGCGGCCGGGCTCAAGGGCATCGAGGCGGGCTACGAGCTGCCCGCCGGCGCCGAGGACGACGTGTGGGCGCTCACCTCGGCCGAGCGCCGCGCGCTCGGCATCCAGCCGCTGCCGCAGAGCCTGGACGAGGCGCTGAACGTGATGCAGGGCAGCGAGTTGCTGGCGGAGACGCTCGGCGAGCACGTGTTCGACTTCTTCCTGCGCAACAAGCGGGAAGAATGGCGGGACTACCGGCACCAGGTCACCGCGTTCGAGCTGGACCGCTACCTGCCCGTGCTCTAGGGCCGGCGGCGCCGCGGGGGTGACCGCTGCCGGTGCCGTCCGCGGGCAGCCGCCCGTGATCGTCACGCCGCGACCCGGGGAGGCGAGGGTGGAGTTCGATGCTGGCAGGCTGCCCGCGGGGGTGTCCGTCGGGCACTGGACCGATGCGCGCGGCCTGACCGGGTGCACCGTGCTGCTCGTCCCCGGCGGTGCCATGGGCGGCGTGGACGTCCGCGGCGGGGCCCCGGGGACGATCAACACCGACGGGCTGCGCCCGGGTACCGTGACCGAGCAGGCGCACGCGATCCTGCTGACCGGCGGGAGCACGTTCGGCCTGAGCGCCACCGCCGGGGTCCTGCGCTACCTGGAGGAACGCGGCGTGGGCATGGCGTTCGGCACGGTAGGGGTGCCCATCGTGGCGGGCGCGGTCATCTTCGACCTGCTGGCTGGCGATCCCGCCGCCCGGCCGGGCCCCGACGCCGGGTACGCCGCGTGCGAGGCGGCGACCACCAGCCCTGGCCAGGGCGCCGTCGGCGCCGGCACGGGCGCCAGCGTGGCGAAGGCGGGCGGCAACCAGCCGTGCCCCGGCGGGGTCGGGGTCGCCAGCGCCGAGGCGGGCGGCGCGGTGGTGGCCGCGGTCATGGTGGCCAACAGCCTCGGCGGCATCTGGGACGATGACCGCCACGAGTGGGTCGCCCCGCTCACCGCCTGGGACTACTCCTCGCCGATGATCGGCGGCAATACCACGATCGGGGCCGTGGTGACCGACGCGGTGCTCACCAAGGAGCAGGCCGTCCGGGTGGCGGCGGTGGCGCACGACGGCATCGCCAGGGCGGTCCGCCCGGCACACACGCTGTACGACGGCGACACCATGTTCTGCCTGGCCACTGGCGCGGTGCGGGCGCCCCTCGACGCGGTGGAGGCGGTCGCCGCCCAGGTCGTGGCCCGCGCCATCGCCGCCGGCGTCCGCGCCGCCCAGCCCTGACCCACCCCCAGCCCTGACCCACCCCCAGCCCTGACCCCACCCCCGGCCCCAGCCCCGACCCCACCCCCGGCCCTGACCCCACCCCCGGCCCTGACCCCACCCCCGGCCCTGACCCCACCCCCGGA